>Ga0097691_1000002_pt1 | contig 272992 bp, 291 predicted proteins | sample NGESurdeep072012_8_FD_72858 | JGI IMG/M metagenome (GOLD analysis project Ga0097691, IMG submission 72858) | Arctic peat soil microbial communities from Barrow, Alaska - NGEE Surface sample 210-1 deep-072012 | ecosystem: Environmental > Terrestrial > Soil > Wetlands > Peat ... | reverse complement strand
TAGAACTGAAGTACCAGCATAGAGGCTTCTCCAGGCAGTACCAGATGAACCTAGATCTAGGCTGTTGTTAGCGTTAGCTATTAGCGCTTGGTTGATGGAGGTAACAACAAGATTAGAAAGAGCAGTATTAGCCCCTGGCCCCCCGACAGTTGATGCACTCCCCTCTACACGCCAGACATTGGCACCAGCGTCGTAGACTAAACTAATTGAGGCGCCTGAAGCTATATTAATATCCCCACCTGTACCCGTAATTATTACACTTGATGCGGCTGAATTAACAGTATCGTTGTTGTGAATCTTTAGAGCGGTAGCAGCAGCGTTAACAATAGTTAGGATACGGCCATCAGTACCACCAGCGATGCCAGTTAGAGTCTGAGCGCTAGCACCAGTGAAGCGAACTAAAGCACCGTTTATTGATAAGTTGTTGATATTGCCGGTAGTTGAGTTATCTGTTGCTTTTTGGAAAGCCACATTGCCACTATTAGTTACCGTAAGGCCAGCAGAAGCTGTAGTTGCACCTTGAAGGCTAACGGCACCTGTACCGGTAGTCAAACTCCCAGCTCCACTTTGAGTAATATTGCCGTTGATTGTATTACCTGAGCTGGGTAATGTAAGTGCTCCACTGAGAGAAAGGCTGCCAAAAGTAACATTAGAACTAGTGCCAATATCCTGCGGCGTAGATAATGTAAATGTACCACTGTTATTTGCTACTAGGATCTGATTGGCGTTATTGCCAACAATATCTACAACTCCACCACTTGTAGTACTAAGAACATTACCGCTAATTGTTAACCCAGTGCCTAAAGAAATTGCGCCAGTTACACCACCGAGTTGGGTTACAGGCGTAGGGGGTGTTCCCTGAACTTGGCTATAGTCGATTGTGCCAACTGTAATTCTTCCAGATTGATCGACTTGAAATACGCTAGTACCATTGCTCTCAAGATTTAGCAGACTCCCGCTTCCGGTTTTATTAATATTTATTGAAGGGAAGGTAGAGCTATCGACCTGGGCTGCTGCCTGTGCCAAAAGTACGCTGGTTTGTCCCGCTCCTCCTTTAACAACGCTCAAATCAAAGCCGCCATTACCATCTGACGAAATAGATACGCTGCTATCAGAGGAAGTTAAGTTAACCACCCCTGTATTAGTAATTGAAGTCCCGCTAATTGCAATGCCATTACCTGCAGTCAGAGAAACACTTCCTGTTAATCCCTGTAGACTAGTCACTTTTGGTGTATTTGCTGCATTAGCAACAGACTGAAGTAGCGAACTTGAAACAGATAGAGAACCGCCGCTAACGGTAAGGCCGTTGCCTAATCCAATAACTCCAGCAGAGCCACCAAGGCTAGTGACATACTCAGGTATTGAAACTGGATCAAGCGATACGAACTGCGTTCCGTTGAAATAGTAGGGAGCATGATTCGCCTGATTATAGTAAATTTGCCCATCAACGGGGGCAGTAGGCGCAGCAGTAGGGGAAAGAATCAGAGTCTTTGAGACGCTCAAATTGCCGTTTACAGTTAGCTTATTAGCCTGGCCAAGCTGAATCTGATAATTGCCACTGGCTTGTTTCAATGAAAGGCTGGAGCCAATTGAATAGCCGCCGCTAGAGTTTGGGCTGTTCAGGCTATTGTTAGTCTTAGCACTGTTAAACAGACTGAACAAAAAAACTGCCAACCCTATTAGCACAATACTGGCTAAGGCAATAAACGTAACTATTAATGCATGTTTGTCGTACTGGAACAGAGACTTTTTATACTGCGTAGGTATTTGAGATTGAACTGGTGAACTGACCTGTGACGAAGAAGACTCTAAGCTAGAGTTGTAGTCTGATGCTTCATATCCGCCGTCGAGACTGCTATCAGTCAGATTCATAATCTATTTTTCTGTTGTTTATTTAATTTTGGTATATTTACCCGTAATTGTATTTTATACCCCTGGTCTAACACTTACAAGAAAAATGAATACAAAATTATAACATTTTGACTAGTTATCCACAGTTTTGAATACTTTTATGGTTACCTAAGCAAAAGATAGATGGTTAGACTAGAAATACCGGCAATTATCAAGACCATGCCCATAACTGACGTTAAGGTTCGCATAACTTCGAATTTTGCCAATGGATTTCGTCCGATGGATATAATCGTACTGTAGATTGAAGCATAAATAAGGCTGATTACTGAGGCCAAGCCTATAGCGCCAATTATAAGTGCCAATATTATCCGAGTATTAGAAATTGGGTGACCTAAGAAGTTGTTAGCTAATTTTTGTAGCCCTGTTTCTTGCTGTGTGCCCTGGTTAGAGGTACCGATTGCTAAGGAAACAGGTATATAACCGACTTCAATGGTCTTTGTTTTTCCTTTTGAGTCAGTAACCTGTTCTGCGGTTGCCCCAGAGCTAGATGAGCTAAAAGCAGATTGGGCAACTCCAATAACTCTTGTATTTAGCCCCACCTTCATACCGACACCATTAATCGGTGATACGCCGACTTCGTCACCAATATTAATTGAACCGTTTATTGTACTGACTAAAGTAGTTGCGGTGCCATCAGTGGCAACCTGAACAGTATTGGCTGAACTGTCTACTTCAAGCAACGAGGTATTCGCAGCAACTGATACGCCAATTAGTCGAGTCCCATTAGAAGTATTAGCTTGCTCAACTACATTGCCACGTTCTTGAACTAAGCTAACAAGGCTTCCGGGCTGAATAACACCGTATATACCATAAGCTCTTGAAACCGTCGGAGACGTTGCTGAGGCAGATGAATAAACCATTATCGGAAGAAATAGGATAACAGAAGCAATCATGCATTTTAACATTTGCTGTCGTTTCATACTGATTAAGATTATATCACTTAAACAGTTATGGTTAAGGTCAATTAATCCAACTCTAAATAATGCAAAAAATGAGCCAAAAACTGTATAAATTAATACCAGTTGAATCAGCTCCTTGTATTAAGCTGTTATTTTCGGTAAAATACTTCGGTGGTTAAGAGGCGAGATTATTAAGCAAATAGTCCACTCTGATTAGAAATAAGAACAAACTATTTCTTTAGGGGGCATTAGCTCAGTTGGCTAGAGCACCTGCTTTGCAAGCAGGGGGTCATCGGTTCGAGTCCGATATGCTCCACCACATTTTTAAGAAGTTATTTCCGTAGTTTGGGGCGATTAGCTCAGCTGGTTAGAGCGCGTCACTGATAATGACGAGGTCGGAGGTTCGAGTCCCTCATCGCCCACCAAATCGGAAATTAAAAAGAGCCTTCAATAAAAAGGCTCTTTTTTATGCTTAACAACTGAATAGTGCAATCAACGTCAATTCGTATTTTACAGACACTGATGGCTCGTCCGAATAAATTCGGATTTGTAAGTTGTCAGTACTGATTTACAACTTACCGATATCGACCTAGCTAACTAGAGATTGCTCCGCTAGTTGCTAGTATTCTCCCTAGAAAGGAGGTAATCCATCCGCACGTTCCCGTACGGATACCTTGTTACGACTTAACCCCAATCATCTCCCCTACCTTAGGGCGAGGCAAAGCTCACACGTCAGGTATTGGCGACTTTCATGGCTTGACGGGCGGTGTGTACAAGACCCGGGAACGTATTCACGGTGATGTGCTGACTCACCGTTACTAGCGATTCCAGCTTCAAGCAGGCGAGTTTCAGCCTACTATCCGAACTGAGACCAGTTTTGATGGGATTTGCTCCGTCTCACGACTTGGCTGCCCTTTGTACTGGCCATTGTAGCGTGTCTGTAGCCCCAGGTGTAAGGGTAATACTGACCTGACATCATCCCCCCCTTCCTCCCTGTTACCAGGGCAGTCTGTCTAGAAAAATTCAACTAAACATAAGGGTTGCGCTCGTTGATGGACTTAACCAAACATCTCACGACACGAGCTGACGACGGCCATGCAACACCTGTCACTGCGCTCAATAAAGCACTTTCTTCTTTCGAAGAAATTCGCAGGATGTCAAACCTGGGTAAGGTTCTTCGCTTACTTTCGAATTAAACAACACGCTCCACCGCTTGTGCGGGTCCCCGTCAATTCCTTTATGTTTTAGTCTTGCGACCGTACTCCACAGGCGGGATGCTTAACGCGTTAGCTTTGCTACTACCGGGGTCGATACCGATAACAGCTAGCATCCATCGTTTACGGCGTGGACTACCGGGGTATCTAATCCCGTTCGCTCCCCACGCTTTCGTGCCTTAGTGTCAGGAATAAGCCAGTACCCTGCCTACGCCATCGGTGTTCCTCCTAATATCTACGGATTTCACTCCTACATTAGGAATTCCAGGTACCTCTCTCATCCTCTAGCTTAGTAGTTCAGACAATGTGTATGTGGTTGAGCCACACGCTTTCACTGTCCGCTTACTATGCCACCTACGCAACTCTTTACGCCCAGTAATTCCGGATAACGCTTGGATCCTCCGTATGACCGCGGCTGCTGGCACGGAGTTAGCCGATCCTTATTCATATGCTACCGTCATAATCTTCACATATAAAAGCAGTTTACAACCCGAAGGCCTTCATCCTGCACGCGGCGTTGCTCCATCAGGCTTTCGCCCATTGTGGAAAATTCCCTACTGCTGCCTCCCGTAGGAGTCTGGGCCGTTCTCAGTCCCAGTCTGGCTGATCATCCTCTCAGACCAGCTAATGATCGTCGCCTTGGTGAGCTTTTACCTCACCAACAAGCTAATCATACGCAGGCCCTTCCCGAAGCGCCGAAGCTTTAATCCAAGGATCACATGCGGTATTAGACACCATTTCTGGTGCTTATCCCTCACTTCGGGGTAGGTTCCTACGCGTTACTCAGCCGTCCGCCGCTCGTGTACCCCCGAAGGGGCCTTACCGCTCGACTTGCATGTATTAGGCACGCCGCCAGCGTTCATCCTGAGCCAGGATCAAACTCTCCAAAAAAAGAATTTGTTCTATTAAAACAATTCAAAATGAACTGACGTTGATTTGCACTATTCAATTGTTAACGATCACTTTTTTTGGACACTTATAGCAAGGTCTCCCAAAAGGTCCTAACAGTCTACCCTGTAATTAACCCCTGTGTCAATGGTTTTTCTAGGAAGTTAGAGAACCTCTTAAGCTTACCCCCGTAACTCTGTTGTACCTTAGTCTACAACTTCTTCCAAATCATCGTCATCTTCTTGGTCGTTTTTATCAACTAAAGCAAGTGACACAACTTGATCATTATCGTTCAGACGCATAATCCTAACACCTTGAGTGGCTCGGCCCAGTTCAGGAATATTCTTAAGCCCAAGGCGTATCGTTTGGCCTTGCTGGCTAATGATTATGACCTCCTGATTGTCTTCTCCGCCTAGCGTCTTAACGCCTATTAGTTCACCTGTCTTAGTATTCACTACTGCAGACCTGATACCGACACCACCTCTTGCGTGTGGGGTGAACTGAGAAATCTTGGTGCGCTTACCGTATCCATACTTGCTTATAACAAAGATGCTTGAGTTCTCTTCAACGATATCCATACCTATGACACGATCATCTGCGCGTAATCGAATACCACGCACGCCACGACTAACTCTGCCCATTGGACGAGCACCGCGCTCATGGAAGCGTATTGCTTGTCCTTGAGAGGTCGATATGACTACCTCATTATCACCGGTGGTCATTCTAATCCATTTAAGCTCATCCCCAGCGTCTAGGTTGATGGCTATGAGACCGGAGGTCCTAACATTTTTGTATTGTTCAAAAGGAGTTTTCTTAATCACGCCGCGCACAGTGCACATAATTAAATTGATGGCGCTATGGGTCTTACTAACGTTGATTACTGAGCTTACGGTCTCTTCAGGCTGTAATTGTAGTAGGTTTACTAGGGCAACACCTTTTGCGCTAAGAGAGGCTGCAGGAACCTCATAAGTCTTAAGTCTAAAGACTCGTCCCTTATTAGTGAAGAACAACAGGAAGTCGTGTGTTGATGCGTTAATAACGTGCTCAATAACATCCTCTTCTCTAGTCACCATGCCACGTCGTCCTTTACCGCCCCGGCCTTGCTTCTTGTACTCAGCGATTGGGCTTCGCTTTACGTAATTTGCGGCAGTTAAGGTAACTACTACCTGCTCATCGGCAATCAAGTCTTCATCACTAAGTCGATTAAGTTCAGCATCAACAACTCTTGTTCGGCGTTCATCTGCATAAGTTTTTCTTAGTTCAAGAAGTTCATCTTTAACAATTTTTAGAACTTTTTTCTCATCAGCTAAAATTGCTTCAAGTTCAGCAACTAATTTAAGAAGTTCAGCAAGTTCATTCTCGATTTCTTTACGATCAAGACCAGTGAGTCGTCGTAGCTGCATTGCCAATATGGCCTTGCCCTGAATCTCGCTAAGCTTGAACTTCTTAGTCAAGTTATCCAATGCTTCTTCATAAGTTTCAGAGGATCGAATAACTTTAATAACTTCATCAATATGATCTAGGGCGATCTTGAGTCCTTCGAGTATATGTACGCGATCTTGAGCCTTTTTAAGCTCGAATTCTGTTCGACGCCTAATAACTACCTGTCGATGCTTAATATGTTCTTTTATAATGTCCTGTAGTCCTAGGATGCGAGGTTGTATGCCGTCGATTAGTGCAAGCATGTTGTAGTGGAATGTGCTTTGCAGCGGCGTCATCTTAAATAACTGATTAAGTAGCTTACTTGGGAAAGCATCTCGCTTAAGATCGATAACAATTTTTACATCGCCACGCGAGCTTTCATCACGAATATCACTAATTCCAGTAATCTTCTTATCTCTGACTAGATCAGCGATCTTGATAATAAGCGTTTCTTTGTTAAGCGCATAGGGAATCTCGGAGATAATAATTTGTTGTCGCTCACCTTTTTGGGCCTCGACAATCTCAGCCACGCCACGCGTAACTACTCCGCCTCTACCAGTTGCATAAGCTACTTTTAGAGCTTCTTTCCCATAAACCACCCCGCCAGTTGGAAAGTCTGGCCCTTTCACAAATTCTAGTAAATCATCAAGGGTCGCATTGTCATGATCAATTTGAAAAACGGTTGCATCAATAAGCTCACCTAGATTGTGAGGTGGAATATTTGTCGCCATACCAACGGCAATACCTAGCTGACCGTTTAGCAGTAGATTGGGTAATTTAGCAGGCAAAACAACTGGTTCTTGTGTCCGTCCATCATAGTTATCTCTAAAATCTACAGTGTCTTTCTCTATATCGACTAGAAGCTCTTCGGCAAGTCTATCCATCTTGGCTTCTGTATAACGCATGGCGGCTGGCGGATCTCCGTCCATCGAGCCAAAGTTACCTTGTCCATTAACCAACATGTAACGCATGCTCCATGGCTGTGCCATACGTACCATTGCGTCATATATAGATGCGTCGCCGTGTGGATGGAAGTCTCCCATAACGGCACCGACAACGTTGGCACTCTTACGATGCTTTGCGCTTGCTGTAATACCGTCACGTTTCATTGTATATAGGATTCGTCTATGCACTGGCTTAAGACCATCACGAACGTCTGGTAAGGCTCTAGCAACAATGACGCTCATCGAATAACGAAGATAGTTATCTTCCATGACATTTTCAACGGTTCTAAGTTCAACTATCTTGGAGTGATTAGAGTTGTGGTTTTCAGCTGGTTGTATAAGCTCTTGGATTTCTTCCAAGTTATCTTCTTGGTCTGCCATCTAAATATCCAAATCCTTTACAAATTTTGCATGTGTCTGAATAAAGTTCTTTCTGAGTTCTACCTCGCTACCCATAAGCTTATTAAAGATAGCGTCGGCCTTTTCGGCATCTTCTACTCGAACTTGTATAAGAACTCTCTTTTCAGGATCCATAGTGGTAGCAAATAGTTGCTCGCCGTCCATTTCACCAAGACCCTTGTATCTCTTCTGCTCAATAAAGCCGGCTTGTTTGTAACGCTCATCGTCATTTGCTGCTCGCACTCCACCAGCTGCAACTTTAGCGTCAATAGCTTTATCTAAAACTACGTCTAGATCATCTTCATCATAAATAAAGATGCTCGACTTACGGCCTGGTTTTACTAACTCAAAAAGTGGTGGCTTAGCCAAGTATAGGTGCCCCTTATCTACAATTTCGCGCATATAACGGAAGAAGAAGGTCATAAGTAGAGTAGCAATGTGACTACCATCAACATCGGCATCGGTCATAATAATAATACGGTCGTACCTAAGTCCATTAATATCGAAGGATTCTTCAATACCAACACCTAGAGCCTTAATTAAGCTAACAATCTCATTGTTAGCGAGCATCTTATCCAGACGGGCTCGTTCAACATTTAAGACCTTCCCTCTTAAAGGAAGAATTGCCTGACTTTTGCTGTCTCGGCCTGTTTTAGCCGATCCACCAGCAGAGTCGCCCTCAACGATGTATATTTCAGAGTCTTTGGGGTCCTTATTTGAACAGTCAGCCAGTTTACCTGGCATCGATGCGCCTTCAAGAATACCTTTTCGCATAATATTTTCGCGTGCAGCACGAGCAGCTTTCCTGGCTCTAGCGGCAAGTAATGCTTTACCAACAATTTTACGAGCAACGGCGGGATGTTCTTCCAGATAATAAGTGAAGTACTCATTCATTACTGTCTCAACAATGCCCCTCACTTCTGGGTTACCAAGCTTATTCTTGGTCTGACCTTCAAACTGTGGATCTGGTAACTTTACTAAAATAATACAAGTCAGACCTTCGCGGGTATCTTCGCCTGAAAGGTTGTCTTCCTTTTCTTTTATAAGCCCTTGCTTTCGAGCGTAGTCATTAATGACGCGCGTAAGTGCTGACCTAAAACCGGTCATATGAGTACCACCGTCTGGGTTTAAGACGTTGTTAGCAAAGGCCTTAATTGTCTCACTGTAGGCATCGGTATATTGGATAGAAATCTCAACCTGTACCTCATTAACTGTTTTATCTACATAGAAGATATCTTCATCTACAACCTCTTTGCCTACATTAAGATGCTTAACATAGCTTTGAATACCACCTTCAAAATAAAAGCCATATCGCTTACCACTAGCTTCATCCTTAAGATTGGTGTGAATGCTCTTAGTTAGATAGGCGGCATGGCGCAATCTATCCAATACAGTATCGTAGTTAAATTCTATAGATTGGAAAATAGTTTCATCTGGGTAAAAGGTGACCTCTGTGCCAGTTTTATCCGATTTTCCAGTCACTTTTAGGTCACTCTTAGGAATTCCCTTTTCATAATCTTGTTCGAAGATTTTTCCTTCACGAAAAACCTTTACATGTAGTTTGCTACTCAGAGCATTAACAACGCTACTACCAACTCCGTGGAGTCCACCAGAAACCTTATAGCCACTATCACCAAATTTACCGCCTGCATGAAGTACGGTTAGTACCGTTTCAACGGTACTCTTTCCAGTTTTAGGGTGAATTGCGGTCGGAATCCCACGTCCATCATCTATAACTGTAACTGAGCCATCGGCATGCATAATTACAGATACCTCTGTAGCGTAGCCGGCTAAGGCTTCATCAATTCCGTTATCTACTAGTTCCCAAATTAAATGGTGCAGACCTTCAATGCCGGTGCCGCCAATATACATACCAGGTCGCTTACGAACCGGTTCAAGACCCTCGAGAACGGTAATCTGCCCGGCCGAATATTCATCAGTTTTTTTATTTGCCACTAGTAAAAGACCCTCAGTTTAAAAAATTACTCTATTTTTATTCCCACTAACCAATATTATAGCTGATTTAGAGACTCTCGGCAACAGTTAACAAACAGTGTTTTGTGACTAATAACTACTTGTAGTATGGGTACTATGTGTGCTTAAATTGAGCTGTACTAAAGGATAAGCCTTAAAATAAAAACTCAAAAAATAAACCATGTTCGAAAAACTATTATCATCCATCACCTTTAATCCCAGCTTGATTCATCAGTTTTCTTTTTATTACAAAAGAATGAAAGCCGAAAAAAGCATTAGACGAATCGGTTTAATCTTTTTATCTCTGGCTTTCCTAATCCAATTTTTTGCTTTTATTAGCCCTCCGCAACCTACTCAGGCTGCATCACCAAATGACCTTATAAATGGTGGCTTTAGTTCTGCTGCTGAGGCAGCAAACGACTGCAGATCCAATCTAGAAGGATATGGATCAATCTTAGCAACCTACGGAATAACTTGTGATCGAGTTGCTGCAGGGAACACCATCACCATAAACTCAAGGGATTGGAACGGTCAGCTCTACTCAATGGGGAGAGACTCCTATGGCAATGTTGCTGGGAACACCCCAGTTAACGCCGGGGGAACAACCCTGTTTGCTAGATACCTTTGGGGCTGGGATAGTCCTGGTACTAGCTCAACCTATCAAGCGCTGAATGTGACTAGCCCTGGTGGTCAAACTTTCCTTTTGCTTTATCCATGTGGCAATGTGACATCTGTTGGTTTCCCGCAATCGGTTCCACCACCTGCACCACCGCCAACGCCCGTACCGGCACCGGCTCCACCACCTAAAGTATGTGCTCTTGACACCGCTATACTCGCCTCAAATTCCTGGTGCGTTCCATGTCTTACTAATCCACAAGTTATTTGGACAAGTAGCCAATGCAAGCCCTGCAAGCAGTCATCTAGTAGCCAGGATATAGCCGCCTGCATCGTTAGACATAAAACAGCGAGTAATTTAACTCAGGGTATAGCTGATGCTAATGGCACGACTGCCCAGGCGGGTGATCTAATAAAGTACACCCTATACGCTCAAAATAGCGGCGCTGCCGTCATGAAAGATTTCATTTTCTCGGATGATCTAAACTATGTACTTGATTATTCAACCGTCAGTGACGCTGGAGGTGGAACGGTGGACTCCAAGAATACAATCTCTTGGCCACCACAAACAATCCAACCAAAACAAACCGCTAGCGTTAGCTTCCAAGTTAGGGTAGATGACCCGATTCCCCAGACACCAACCTCTTCGAGCGATCCAAACTTCTTTAACTTAGTGATGAGCAATACTTATTACAACACCATCAAAATTAACCTACCTGCAAGTCCTGCTAAAGTAGTCGAAGCTGCCACTACTACCAGCCTGCCTAATACAGGTCCCGGTACAAGCATATTGTTTGCTGCTATATTGGTCGCTGCCGCTGGTTTCTTCTACTACCGTTCTAGGCTGCTAGTTGACGAATCAGCAATTGCTATTAAAGAGAGTGTAGAGGGGGGGCTTTAGATGGCTGAAAAACACCAATCCAACCCAGAAGTTTATAGCCCTTCTCACGAAAATCATGAGCGTGATAAGGATAGAAAAAAGACGCCCGAAGTAGCCCATAATAAGCTTAATGAAGAACAAGCAAAGAAGCTTGAACAAGCCCGAGCGGAGATTGATTCCCAGACTATAGAGAAAGATAAAGTAATAGAAAAAATCGCAGAAACATCTAAGTCAGAGTCTGGAGAATTCAAAGGTCCAGTAAGTGGTGAGATGAAAAAGAATGCACTCAAGAGAGAGTTAAAACATGTACGTAGGCACTTACCTAAAGTGGATCAGCTAGGCAGCAAAGTCATTCACCAGCCACTTGTTAAAGTTATTAGTGATGCCTCAGCTAAGACTATAACCAGGCCCTCAGGCCTATTGGGGGGCGGTATAGCCGCATTTATAGGCAGCGCCCTGTATTATTACTTCACTAAGCATATAGGCGTTAACTACAACTACTTGTTGTTTATATCATTCTTTGTCGCTGGGTTTGCCATCGGTTTGATTATTGAGCTGATTGTCTGGTCTTCAAGTCAACGTAATAAATCAACTACCTAGTTAAGGTCAGGGGCCTTAGCGGTGACTTGGTCAGGTTGTTTTAAGTTTCCTTCTCGATCAATATAGATAGTATCGCCGTCGTTGATTTCATCATCTTTGTTAGTTGGGCCAGGATTAGCTGTAGTCTCGCTAGTTTTTAACTGGCTTCTAAGTTCACCAGCTATTTTATCTACTTCAGCCTGATCTATGTCCGTGCTTGATATATTTGCAGTTGCCTGTGTACTCGGTAATAGGGTGGTATTAGTGCTCCCTGACAGCGGCAGACTTACTGGAGTTGGATTAAGTGGCTGGCTAACTGTTTGGGTAGGTTGTGTTGGAGTTGCGATAGTGTTGGGCTGAATTACCGGCGCCGGTTGAGGCACCTGCGCAATTGGTTGTGGACTCAGGGCTGGTTGAGGCGCGCCTTTTTTGGCTAGCCAGTCATCTAGGAACGAACCGCCTGGCTTAGCACGCTGCGGTATTTGGGCACCTGTTGAGGCTGCCATTGGATTTGAGGTTGGTGTTGAAGCCAACGGGCTCTGGAATTGTTGTGACGAGTTAGCAAAGGATGGTGGTAGTCCAGACTGAGGTGCTCCAGGATTAAACGCTGGCTTAGGCTCTTCCTTGGTAGTCATTCGTTCAAATATCTCCTTCTCGACAATTGCTTTAGGCCTACCGTATTTAGCTGCAGATAACTGCTTTAGAGCTGAGGCTAGGCGCTTATTAGGTGTACCTAGCTGGGGTAAAGAGGCCATAGTAAACGGCGCCGTTGGTACGCCACCAATGAGGGTTCTTACTATAGTGTTATAGTTAGGAACTCTTAATAAATCTTCTGCTTCGAAGATTGGCTGGAAATACTTACCAACTGTTTCAACATCATTCTGACCGATTCTAAATGAGACAATCGTACCAATATTACCAAATACTGCATCACGAATTTCTTGAGATAATTGGGTAGTAAACTGGTTTGCTACGATCAGGTTTAAGTGGAACTTCCTGGCTTCTGACATTATTGTTGCCAGACTGTCTGTGGAGAAGTTCTGGAACTCATCAACGTAGAGTGAAAAATCACTTCTCTCTGACTCTGGTAAATCAACTCGACTCATAGCCGCTGCCTGGAACTTCATTACAAAGATCATTCCGAGAAGCTTAGAGTTCATTTCACCCGTGCCACCTTTACTGAGATTTACCAGCAGGATCTTCTTATTGTCCATAATCTCTCGTAAATCAAAGGCGCTCTTTGTCTGGCCTATTATGTTGCGCATCATTTCATTGCTTAAGAAGGCACCGAATTTACTAACAAACCAACTAACAACTTCACCAAAATCGTTTGACCTCTGACTTTGAGGCATTTCTTTCTTCCAGAATTCAATAACATTCTGATCAGTCACATGCTTAAGCTTTTGATCAACGTACTTTGGATCACGAAATAGCTTAGGGATATCTACGAACGTACCGCCCTCTGGGTCGGCCATAATCGTTAACGCGGCCATTCGGAAAAGATGTTCATAGCGCGGACCCATAATACCTTGGTGCTGCGGGTCATATAGTTTATAAAGCATGTTTAGGGCTTCTTGAATTAGGAAATCTTTTTGCTCTGGTGAATGGAACTCAAATAAGTTAAGCCCCATTGGGTACTCCATATCGCCAGGTGAGAAGTAAATCAAGTCCTCTGTACGCTCCTTAGGGACCATAGCAAGTAGGTTTTCGACCGTATCGCCATGTGGATCAACAAATGCAAAGCCATTGCCGCTCAGCATGTCTTGAAGGGCTAGATTTTCAAGAAAAGTAGACTTACCAGTTCCAGTTTGTCCGACGGCATAGATATGTCTTTGTCTATCAGATAAGGCCAAGCGAATTGGCTTTTTAGCGCCCCTAAAGATGTTATACCCAAGAAGTAAGCCTTCGTCAGATACATTCCTAGGCCCATCGACTTGCTTCGAAGCCTGTTTTGATAACTGGCTGGTAGGAATATTGCTTTGGTCAGGAAAATGAAATAGTGTTGCCAGTTCAACTGAGTTAAGAATGGTTTGACTATTGTGTTGCGGGAAAAAGCGCATTATATATGATGTAACTAAGCTGTCTATGTCCTTAGCCGGTATATATTTAAAGCCATTCTTCCCTGGCAAGTCGAACAATGCGAAGCTGGCGACTATTTGACTTAGAATTCCTTGAGCCCTTTGGCTAACATTAGATGAAACCACTACGCGTATTACAGTCTCGAAGGCGGGGTGCCTTGTCTTATCATCAATTGCATCCAGTGTCGCTTGCTCCATGTTAGATAGCTCTTTAGGTGGTTTAGGGCTACCGTCCTTGTTGTGATCTGGTGGCTTTGATAGAGCAATCGCGAGACTTCTTATCCACCAAAGAATACCTTCTACGCCTTTTTTACTCTCCTTACCTTTTCGCTTACTGCTAGCGAAAGAGGTCGAAGTTTTACGCCAATTCTCGTCTGCGGGTCTCATTAAAAACTGAATTGCCGCTCCATCTTCTTTGCCAAGTCCTGCCATAGCGCTAAGTAGTGCCTGCATAGTATCTCTTTTTAGATCTTGATAAGTGGCTATTGGGTAGGCATAAGACTGCTTGAGAACGAGCTCGCCGCCGAGAGTGCCGGTCAACTTACCGACTTGGCTAAAGATATTGTGCTCTGATGCTTCTTCAATTCTCGCAGTAGGATATGCACTAATTATGGCCTGCTTAACCACCTCGACAAGGGCAATTGGGACAGCTGCATAGAAATAAACAAATCCTTGTGCTCCGATTATTTCAAAGGCAAAGTGACGCTGACCATAAAACTTATTTTTGAAGCCTTTTTGCCAAGTACTGGCGATAATATTATATATAATTTGTGCCTTACTAATGGTCTCGTCATTTACATCTCGACGATCACGATTGCCTGTATCGGTATCGTCACTTGGTGGTGGTAAATGTATAAACAAAGGTACTATCTTAAGGCCACGTTCATAATTCTTTTGCTCACGAAATATGTTTCTTATATGAGCATATACAAATGGGCCGGCTATTAATGCAGCGGCAAAAATAAAGGCTATAACTTTAAGAAAAGCTGACACAATAATTACTCACTTATCTTAATTACCTTGTTGTAACGTTTTTTCATATAGTCAGCACGGAATAAGTTTATTTCCTTGGTCTGATTATAGGGATCTGATCTGTTAGAATCAACGATTTTCTTAGCTTTAATGACCCACTCTTTCTCAATTAAATCATTGTCATCTGCTGTGGGTGGAGCAACAATATTCGTTGTTGTTTGAGCTACGGAAGTGTCGTCTTGGGGAATATTAATATCAACTGGCAAGTCAGTGGCCTGAACTAGAGGTATATCCACTGTCGGTATTTTCGGCTGACCGATAGTCTCCGATGCGACAGTTGCTAATTCTGGACTTTCAGAAATTTCTGTGGCACCAACCATCCCACTCTCAATAACTGGAGGTGGCAAATTAAGATTTGTCGAGGGACTATTTTCCGTTGGGTTCATAGTAAACATTATACAGTTAAATGGCTAGGATATACAGATTAACATTTTTATTTCGAAATAATTAAACGTAGACACGTGGCCTAATATGTGTCAGGTAAATATAAAACATTAACCATAGCGGAATAATGACCAAGATATCTCGCGCGCTTAGTTGGCCTATTGATTGCAGTGCAAGTAACACACTAAACAAGATTGCCAAGAAAATAGCTAGCCGACGTCTATTTTTGATATTGACACCAGTTCTACTAATTAAATATAGAAAAAGATCCATAATAGCGTAAATAGTCACACCCAAGAATATAAAGCCAACAATTAACATGCCTGAGTTAATGTGGTCAGGATTAGTAATACTGAAAAACAAGCCATTTAATACTAGTAGGCTCATCATTATCAGGAATCTTTTGCTTTTTAGGTATGTTTTCATCTTATTACGTAAAATACTGCTCTTATTATAGAGCAGTACGCAAGTTTCTAGGCGCCGAGGCAACAAATCCGCTCTAATGAAAAACTATTGTAGCGCTTGCTGCCGTCGGCATTTGACTGACCGCTCAGTTAGCCTTTAGGGCTAAAATGAGCGAAATTTTCCCCGCCTTAGTTAGCTATCTAACTGCTAAGGCTTTCGTCGAACGCTAGGGCGCTCTTTGATTTAACTGTAAGTTCGTTTTTGTTTTTGTTACTTACAATAATGAGATTAGCACAAACGTTTTGTTTTGTCAATAAATATTTCAATTTATTATTTAACTGAACTAATTAAATATCGACAATATTTATCACATTTATGCTTGCTATATTTAAACCTATCGCCCACTAAAATGTACTCAGAAGTCACGATTTTTAATTTATATTTTTAGTAACATTTTGTATCTGTAAAAAGTTATGCACAGGTTTATTTATTTTAAGCATTAATATTATTGACTGGCTATTATCTATCGACTATTATAAGCCTAAGCACTTGAACAAATAAAGTGCTCAAAAACAAAAAGCTTTATGAAACAACGCCTTCTCGCAAGGCGTTGTTCCAAGAAAAAAAGCTTATAAAATATCAAACAAAAGCAAACATTCGAAACAAAATAAATACCTCGTCTCTACTCCAGGCGAGGTATTTTTTATTGGAAACTGATTGACCTCTATAAGCTAATCTGTTAAAATTCGAGCATCAGCAAATAAGTTATTTATTAACTTGAAGGAGATAGGACCTATAGCTAAAATGACTCGCCTGAATGGCGAAATTAGAGCCCCGCGATTACGCGTCATTGATGATGACGGTAAACAACTAGGAATTCTAAGCCATTCTGAAGCACTTAATCTAGCCCGCGAACGTGAACTCGACCTGGTTGAGATCTCGCCGTCGACTGATCCTCCTATAGCTAAGATTACCGATTGGGGTAAATATAACTATAAGAAGACTAAGCAGCTTCAGAAAAATCGCAAAGCATCTAAGACCGCGGACTTGAAACAAATTCGATTCGGCCTAAAGATTGGTGACCATGATTTAGAAATAAAGCTAAACAAGGCAATAAAATTTCTAGAAGATGGGCATAAAGTGAAGTTCACCATTATGTACCGTGGGCGAGAACAAGCGCATAAGGAGATCGGATTCAAGTTAGCAGAAAAGGTTTTAGAGCAATTTGGTGATAAAATAGTCGTTGATCAACAACCAAGCCTAGCAGGAAGACAGTTAAACTTTGTTATAAGGAGCAGCAATAATGCCAAAGCTAAAAACTCATAGCGGAACAAAAGACCGAGTAAAGATCACTAAGAACGGTAAAGTACGTACCGGCCACCCTAACATGAACCACTTTCTAAGTAAGAAGTCTGGTTCTCGTAAGCGAAGCCTTAGCGGTCTATCAACACGTACCGGGAAAAATGCCCGGAATATTAAAACTAGGCTAGGTGTCTAGTTTTAACCATAACTATTGAATTTTAAGGAGTAATCATGAGAGTAAAGCGCGGAGTTACAACTCACAAGAAACATCAGAAGATAAGAAAAGCCACCAAAGGTTTCACCCATTCAAACAGGGCCAGCATTAAACGTGGTAAGCAAGCAATAACTAAGTCTCTACAGTTTGCCACCCGAGACCGAAAGAATAGAAAGCGAACCTTCAGAGAAATATGGAATGCTCGTATCAATGCTGCTGCAAGGCTTAACGGAACAACTTATAGCAAGTTGATCCCTGCTCTTAAGAAAGCAAACGTTACTCTTGATAGAAAAATTCTAGCAGAACTTGCTGTTAACGAGCCAAAAGCTTTCACTACAGTAGTTAAAACTGCTATAAAATAAATCCGACTATCTCTAGCCGGATATTGCTTATTCTAATTTAGGCAGACTACCTATAAGCCGGGTTCTGTTCTTGCTAGATAAATCTATCAAGAGCTGATCATCTATCTAGGCCAGTAATTACTTATTGGCTCAAGCGGTTTATTGGTGGATCTTCAGCGGGACACTTCGAGTTTTAGACTCAAAAAATCCATCTCCTTGCAGCGGGTAGGGTTTACCCCTTCCGCATGTCACCATGCAGAATTGTGGTCTCTTACACCACTCTTTTCACCCTTACCACTATAAAAGTGGCGGTATTGTCTCTGTGGCACTTTCCCTAGACTTAACATCCGGTCGCCGTTAGCGACTACCCTTCCCTTGGCTGCCCGGACTTTCCTCGTCTTATTTTCATAAAACGCGATCAGCCGGTAATCTGCCCTGGGGTTTATTATAGCAAATTTGTCTGATTATTGGATGACAATTCTTCGTCTAGAGCCCTGTTAACGGCTGCATCGGCTAGTTTATTGTACTCACGTGGCACATGCTGGTAGCTAACGTGTTTTAACGTCTCGGCCATAGTTTTTATAGCATCGTGGATTGGCCATAAGTCCCTATTCTTTACTTTGAAGATACCCTTCATCTGATTTACCACTAATAGACTGTCCATCAACACCTCTACTTCTAGGGCGCCGAGTTCAATACAGTTCTCGATCGCAAGCTTTAGAGCTGTATATTCTGCCTGATTATTGGTTGTAACACCTAAGTAAACTCCTCTATCGACGATTATTTTTTCAGCTTCATCAAATATGACGTATCCGCTAGCAGATGGACCTGGGTTACCTCTAGAACCACCGTCCGCATATAGCTTAAGCTTCTTGTATCGCTTCTTTGTGTCATTTGGCTTAATTTCAACATTATCCTGTGGCTGATCAATTAGCTGATCGATGGCTGTAGCAAGGTCTCTATCCTTGTCTGTAATGCGCTTATCTCCCTCATGGGTGATTAACCAGATCTGAACTACGCTCCATTCATTTTCCCAGCGAGGATGGTGATTCTGTTCTTCTGCTAGTTCAGCCACCTTAGTCATAAAATCAAAGGCTTGAGTGAAGTTCTCAAAGTTAAATTGACGGTATAAACCGTGTTTTGTTTCTTGCCACATGCATAAATCTTAGCATGTCCTAGATCAGATATAACAATTAGGATAGAATTACTGGAGGTTTCGGGGTGTGGCGCAGTTGGCTAGCGCGTACGGCTGGGGGCCGTGAGGTCGCAGGTTCAAGTCCTGTCACCCCGACCATGCAGGATTTTATGAGTTTTGAAGTACGTTTTGAACGGCTCTCTCATCTGATAATCAACCACTTTTTCGCTGTCTACACGCACGTTCAAGTAGATAATTCGGGCAATCCGGTCTTTTAAGCCCACATCTGCGGCTCTAAGGAGTTTTCCAGCGTTTTTTATTATGTTCAAGAACTCCTCGAAGCTCAAAACGTCTTCATTCGGGTCGGTAACTTTCTCTTGCAGCTTATCAGCCTCACCTTGTAGCCCCTGCATTTTAAGCGATTGCTCCTCAATATACTTTTCATTGTTTTTGTAGACAGGGCTATCCTTCTTGAGGTTGATGATTTTTAGGCTACGGTCTTTCACATCTCGGTCTATGCTTTTTACAGCACCTTGCAGGGAGTGAATCTTAACGACTGTCTCTTGGAGCTTGGCTTTATTGCGTGTTTCCAACTTCTTGCGGAGCTTTTCATAGTCGTCTTGGTTCACCTCTACGTTATCGAGCATTTGATACATAAACTTGAATACCTCAATCGCACGTATCGACTGGTTGAGCTTCAGTTCCTTATTTTTACGCTGGCAATACTGATTATCACAACGATACGATAGTTTTTTTCGGTTCGTGGGAACTTGCGGATACATTTTTGAATTACAGTATGCACAGTAGACCATTTCCACCAACGGCTTAAAGACTTTGCGTTTTGTGTCAGCCATAGAACGTCTACCTGTAAGCCGTTGTACATAATTGTAGGTATCCTCGTCTGTGGCTGGCTCAAAGTCATAGCCCTCTAGCTCTCTAAGGTCAACGGCTTTGCCTTTTTGAATCAAAATACCGTAATAAAAGGGGTTCGGGAAAACCCTGTCGCTCAAAATCTTGTCGCTCATTAGAACCTTCTTGCCAGCCTTTTCTGCACCTTCTTTATAAATCCGAGCGTAGCCGTTATTGTTCATATACGTGGCGATTGACTCAAGCGACTTATTTTCCTTACGCATCTTCCAGGCGTCGCAAATCAGGTCAAAGTTTTTACTACCATCCTCATTGTCGGGGTGGTAAATGCTATCTTCACCTCTAATATAACCGTGAATGGGTGTACCAGCCGATTTTCCTTCTTTTAGCCCTTTGCGCACACCTCTTGTTACATTTTGAGAGAGGTTACGTGAATAATAATCGGCCATTACAAACGATATGCCTAATAACATCTTACCGCTTGCGTCATTAGTAAAGTAATGCGTAACGAACTTGAGGTCTTGTATCGTGCCGCTATCTATAAAATTGAGGATATGACTGCCTTCAATCATATTTCGGGCTAGGCGGTCAGGATTCCACGCCAAAATAGCGTCGTACTTACCGTCTTCAATGCCTTTCATCATCTCATCAAAGACTTTACGCTTGCCAGGAGTCTTTGCTGACTTTTCTTCTTTGAGGACTTTTACGATTCGCATACCGCTTCGTTCAGCCAGTAATTTACATTCGTCTATCTGGTCATTGATAGAACGTATTTGGCGTTTCGGGTCGTCGGTAGACTTACGAGCGTACAAAACGTACCGTAGCTTTGTAATGTCTATTTGTGGCTCGTCTTCGTCCTGATACATTGTTTTATTTTACCTGTAAACAAGGTTGACGGCTAATGCACTAAAGCTCTATGCGACCGCCATTGTTGTCAGAGATTGTCGTTTCGTTGAGTTTAGCAAGAGGTGATTCAATGTCTACCTGTTGCAAAACATCAATCAACTCCATGAGAGCGTCATCGTTAGAGGTGTCAGAACGCAAAAAATGAGGCTGTTGAATAGCCTCTTCGGAAACTCCTGAACTAGTGGTGGCTTTCTCCTTGTCCATTGTTTCCGAACGTCGGACTCAGGATATAGGCCAAATACTAGATTTGTATAAGCATTATAACAAAAATTGCCCGATTTTTCCAGTCTGGTTTTATGTCGTGTAATGTAGTTTTGTAGTCGTAGAAGGCTATTTAAACCCTGAAAACGTGTCTGCGTGAGTGCAGTATTTTCCGGCTGATTGCTCATAACTTCACGTCCTCAAAGGTCTGGTAATAACGTGGCAGGTCAGCTTCAGCTTGTACATCATCAAAGTAGACCTGTAGGGTACTGATACTGCTGTGGCGAGTGTAACGTGCCACCTGTAATAAATCGCCCTCGTAGGCTCTTATCAACTTACTTGCGTAGAAATGGCGTAGTCCATGCACCGACTTTGCTATGCCTAGCTTCTGAAAGACCTCACTTACTAGCCTCTGAACGCTACGAGTGGTCAGGCGTTGCCGTAAACTGTTATTGCTATTACTGGTAAACAAGGCTCCGTCTGCCACTTTATTGCTGGCTAGATACACACGGAGTAGCCGAACGGTTTCAGGGTGCAGACTGACAGCCTCTTTGTCATCACGACCCTTGCCCTGAACGTAGGCTATACCCCGAGCAAGATGCAGGTCGTTAACATTTAACCTGACAGCTTCTATCTGCCTCAAGCCTTGAAGCGTCAGGAGGCTGATTATGGCCTTCAGACGTGCGTTTTCAGGGGTTCTAGGTAGTAATTGCAGGTATCTACCTACTCGAGCTACTTCAGCATCTGTCAGACCGTCCTTTTTATGCTTGCGTGATTGGCTAAATGACTTGATATTCTGAGTAACATCAACAGGCAGTACACCCTGACGATTCAGTTCTTTCAGCAGTATCCGAGCCGTAACCAGCAGCTTATTTTTCGTTGATACTGAGATGTCTGTTCTATCCGCCAGTGAACGCTTAAAAGCCAGGAAACTGTTACGATCTAAACCATGCTCACGGATGAAGCTCAGAAACACGCCTATTCGAGCCTGATAGTCATAGCGAGTGCTGGCTGAAACGTCCAGTAAATCAAAGACTGACGTGGCTTGGTGTAATAAATCCTGATCTGAATGGGCGTTTAATACAGCCAGTTGTGAGTTAATCATTTCTTACCCTAGCCTTGTTTACGGATAAGCCACCGGCTGATATTGTCTGTTTCTTCTTTAATCTCAGATGCTATATGCTCATATACCGGCCACATTTCTTCAGGAATAGAATCAGCCCATAGCCAACTTACTGGCTGGTCTTTGCCGACCTGCGTTTCCCATACATTTTTCTTGTAATTGATACTTGATCTAGTACACCACATGATCTGTTCCAGCAGGTTATGGTCACTCATATCTGAACCTAGCCAATCCCTCTTATTGAACGGTATCTCTTTTCTCAACAGATACTTTATCCAATCTATCTTGAGGAGCATATACAGTATTCCTGAGCAGTGAAAGTCGACCGCTTCAAGCATGATGTCGTCTACGGTGGCGTATGGAACATCGTTCCAGTCTATGACTTCGCTTGAAAAGTACGACTCCAGTTTTTCAATATCCCAAGTCTTTTCAGCGAATCTGCGATTCCAAACCCTAGCCATTTGATTCAACATCGGCACATCCCAACGGCTGCCTCCTGCTCTTGCTCTGTAAAGCAGGGCATTTACCAAATCGTTTTCTTTATTGCCTTGAACTGGTCGCATGGCGTAGTCTTTGCCCTCCTCCTCATCAGGGTTACCCACATCCAAGTCTCGCCATTTACACCTGGCTACGTCTCCGATTATTGAAAGAGCTACTGTCTTTTCTTCCTCAGTCAGTGGCACACTGCCTTTTGCACTGACCTTTGCAAGCATTGCAGCATATTTATCGTAATCCGGTGGCAATATGCAATCCTCTATAGGAATAATCATCAGCCTACGCAATGCGTCTACTTCGTTTAATTGAATAAGACTCTTAGCTGTTCTTACCGCCTTGTCTACGTCGCCTCTCCGTACTGATTTCTGGATTGCTGACTTTAACAATGACGGTGAAAAGGGTACTAGAGCCTTTACAGTATTCTTTGATATTTTTTGTTGCACGGTTGCCTCCCTTAAAAATTGTTAGTTATATAAGGAAGTGTAGCTTTGTGCAAACTGTTGTCAAATGTTTTTACCTCTGTTAAATGTTAGCAACTACGAGCTGATTCCAGACAGTGGTTAATACCCTGTGGGTCAGGCTTCTGCTGCTTTTAATTCCGTTTTCTTGCCAGATTTACCTGATACTAGTACGAGTATCGAGAACACCAGTATTGCCACAGCCGATGCCATTGCCAAATAGTTTCCTATACCAATAGACACGAATCCGTTAGTGCTGAAATTAAAGTTGCTATTTGCAAAGCTGTTTATGGAGTTCATCCCACCTCGGTCATTGAAGTAAAGTATCAGGGACATTCCTGCTATGACTATGGCCGCCAAGATGCCTATAACACCATTCAGTATGCGTGTAATTTTGTTGTGCTTGAACACACTCAAAGCTGTTGCAGCCAGAATAATGCCTGAAGCTATCAGTAGTGTTTCGGGCGTACCACTGAAATAACTGTCGTATGAATTAGTGCCACTGCCACCAGCAGTCATCCAGGGCAGAAACGTACTTACGATACAAAGAACGGCGGATGAGGCCAGCCCTATACTAGCTACGATAGCTTTATTAGATATGCCTTTCATTTTCTTTACTCCTTAATTTATTTACGATGAGTTAATTTTTGCAGATAAACAGATGAAATACAAATAAAAAGAACCTGAACAGGTGTAGCCTCATCAGATACTTTTTGCCATCGTTATGATGAATGGCACGAACAAGCACACGACAAAAATTAGCCAAAGGCGTTAAGCACTACCGAAAGGTAGCCGGACTATCTCAGGAAAAACTAGGCATTAACTCCGGACTAGGCAGAAGCTATATATCAGGCGTAGAACGCTGTGAACGAAATCCCTCACTGGAAAGCCTTGAAAAGATTGCTAAAGCTCTAAGGGTTAAAGTCTCGGATTTGACGAACTTTTAGCATTTAGCTACGGAGAACAGTCAGTAACTTCTGTGATAATATGTCTACATGTCTTTCTCGGATTTCAAATCAGTCACTGTTTGGCCTAAGGACGACGAAACTAGCCCACTAGTTTTTCTAATCTATGCTGCTGTTTGGTTCTTTGTGTTACTTGGGTTTGCATGGATGTTTGTTGGATTCAATGCGACCACACAGCTAGTAGAAAACGGTACTCACGTAAAGATCCTTAATTGCGATTCACAAGCACCTACTGATGGCTGTTCCGATGATACTACAGGAAATTATATTAAGAGTTCTATCAGTTTTGATGCGTGGGCCGATGGAATTATTGTAGGGATAGTAGCAATAGGCACTTATGTCGGTCGCCTGAGCGTAAAAAGAGAAAAAGAAGGTACTTATCAAAAGAAACGATTAAGTAAATTTAACGCAAAATATTCTGAGCTAAAGACCTCTATGATTAGGACGATCAATGAAGCAATATCAACTGATAAGGACATAAAAGCAGACTTAACTAATAGCGGACTATCTACACCGGAAGAAACAGATAATTTTGCCGCACAGGTAACCGGCTATCTCCTTGGAGATATAGCAGATGTTACGATAGGCACCAAGGAGCTAGCGAAGAAAGTCTACAAGTTACCACCTGTAAGGCCACTTGCTGCAGCAATAAGAAAGTGGAAATATAGCAGCCTTTTCGAGCTACTTGGCACTGAATGGGTTAATAGCAAAGAAGCGGATCGGGTATCAAAATTTATTAACGAGGAAGACGAGCGCATTGAGCAGAGCAAAGACTACACTGAGTACATGAATAATTTCAGTAAATTAAAGTTTTAGTTGTCTGACGGTATTGGAAATCGTACGCTAAGAGACTTGTTGAACATCAACTCTAGTCGTACCCTCACGACCTGGTTATACTGATAGCGATTCAACCAGGGAGTTATATCTAAGCAGTTAATAAGTCCGCCTCCTTTTAGATGTTCATCATGTGGAGCAAGGTAGAACGCCAAAATCTCAGTTTCGATACCTGCATAAGCCTGTGTTACTGGATTCGTAAAAGCATTCAGCAATGCGACTTGCGTACCGAAATATAAGCTACTCCCCAAGTGTAAACCTAAATACAAAGAGAAATCGTCAGTCTTTGGTTGGTAATCCTTATCCATAATTGCTTTTCTTATTTCTGGCCTACGATCTGTAACTCCAGGAAGGTCAACAGAGCAAAATGACACAAGAATACGTTTAGCAACATTCAAGGGTTTTGCTCCTATAACATCAACTTTTATCTTTTTGTTTTCTAAATAGTCATCTTTGTTAACTCCTTTAGGTACAGATATAAGTAGCGGTATTTGCTGAACGAATATATTGAAAAAATCTGCAAAGTCTCCATCATATAATCGTCCTGATAAATTATTGCAGTCTGCACAAAGTGTATATTCTGCATGACCATTTTGTTTGATTTTTCCGTATGGTTTATCGTCTCCATTGCCAATAGTTTTTAAAAGTTGATCACCATCATAAAGTTTAACTTTAGTTCCTCCACCAGCAACTCTAGGAATAATATGTTCCTCGGTCAAAGTTTTCTTCAAGCCACATATACGACAGATGCCTATCTTTGGTTTTCTTGCCATAAATATATTGTGTCATATTCATGGTTATTGCCCTCTGTTTTCTTCTGTACTGTGTTTTAACAGCTCAGAGGTATGAATAGTAGTTTCAACCTCTGGAGTCGATTAACAACATCATGATCACGTAATAAACTAACCGTCGGCAAGCTCGGTACGTGCCAGTTCGAAGTCCAACTTCATACGCTTCTGCTGTATTTCGCTAACCATTTCGATATTCTGTATATTGTGTTCGTTCATGAGCTTTTTGTACTGCACCCCGAACCGTGTCGGGTAGTCGCCGTACCCTAGTCGACGCTTCTGCTTCTCCAGGCGTTGGAGCTTACGATAGGTCATACCTGACCTGCCAAACGCATTTTTTCGGTACTGACTTGGGTATTTCAGCTCCAGGCATTGTCGGCAAGCAATGCGAGTGCCATAAATGTACAGCTTGGTCGTTCGCCGATTACAGCAGGGAGCTTGAAACCAGGGACGCATACCATATCGAACTCTAGACTGGCAAAGCTGAATATACACATAACCCTTATACGGATGCGGTAAGTACGTTCGTAGCTGACCGAAGTTCCGCATCTGGTCGTATTTCAGGCACTCAAACAGGTCAATCTCCGGTACATCTGTAATAAGTGCTGGCCTTAAACCTCTCATAAGTCATCACTCCCACTAACCATTGTTAAAGCCTGTACAGACCTACTTAAATCTAAATCATTTGGGCTTTGGCTTGCATAAACCTTTACATTTCCTGTCCATCAACGTAGCCTGAACGCCCCAATAGGCATGACCTATACATATATTATAACCCCAACCGTTATCTCCCTCTATTTTCGTCTGTACTGCGTTTTTATCACCAATTTGTTCAAGTCCTTACACCTTAATGAAGTGCATTTTGTAGTTCTACCTCTGTTAAAGTTCATAAGCAAGCTCATAATTCACTGATTGTTGTGAAGCTCCCACTTTCAAATCGGTTAAAAATGGCTTGTTTTTGCTATAATCCCAATAGGTTTTTAGTGAGTCAAGGAGTGTATCAAGTTGTTCAAGGTTAATCGCTCCTACTCGACCAAATTCTTTAAGATAAGTGTTTTGACTTTGTTTTATTTACGCCAATTGCGGAGGAAACAAAACAGTGTGCCGTACTACTTGGCTTAATGCTAGTAAGCCCATATGACTATAACCAGATTCGGGCATATCGAATACTCGCAACTCCACATCCACATCAGAATAAGTTGGATCAAGTAAGTCCTCTGCGTTGGGATCGGGTTTTGTGGCTAATCGTTTTACCAGATTATAACCAAGGTCTTCAGAATCAAAAACCAAGCCCTCAGGTGTTTTGACTACAAGCTTAACACTCCCAGGCCTATCATTCTCAAGAGACTCTCGCCTATGCTCCAAGTGATCATGATTACAGTGCATAATGCACAACTCTCGTAATTTATTATTATAAAACTCGTCTCTATCATCAGCCGCCTCTAATTCTGAGCTGGGAATAAAGTCATCTAATAACTGTCTAGACATAATAAATGTAAATGAGCCATGTCCATCTTGAATACTCGATTCAACATGAAGATGCGGTATTCTAACAACCGGCAGAACTTCTGGTGTTCTAGATAGGCTCATAATTATCTAATATCATCTCATAGAATATAAGATATGTCAAGTTTAGGGGGTTTTCCAAGTTTTATAGGCACACATAGTCAATTGTACGAATAACAAGGTGCCGGGCACCGAGTTTGATCACCTGAGGGATCCCAGGTGGGTGCTCGCACGGATTGACCTCAGTCATTCCAAATGTTGAGCTCCCTAATGATTAGTATCAGATAATCATTCGCTCGGCTTTAGGAGGTTTTAGCTCTACCCGACTATCTCTATTATAACCTAAGGTAATAGGCTTAATACAGAGTTATTTAGGTCAATTATTATTGTAGAGAGTGCACCTGTTAGTATTAGGCCAAAAATAATAAACAAACCATACGGTTCAATTGAACGCATAAAGCCTTGGACGCCCTCTGGGGCAAATGCATATAGGACTCTCGAGCCATCAAGCGGTGGAATTGGCAGAATATTAAACACAAATAGGGCTACATTAAGTTGAGTGAATATTATCAAGAAGTTGGTAAGTTGTAGAGGCATAGTGCTATGCCTTAAAACCAAAGCCGCTATAAATGCCAAAATCAGATTCGAAACCGGCCCTGCTAGAGCTATTAAAGCACCGCCAAATTCATTAAACTTCACCCTTGAAGGGTTAAATGGTACTGGCTTGGCTGCCAGTATAGGAACATGGAAGATTAGAAGGGTGATTATTGGTAGCAGAACGGTGGTAATAGGGTCTATGTGCTTTAATGGGTTAATACTTAATCGGCCCATGTCTTGAGCTGTTGTATCACCTAGCTTAAAGCCGACAAATGCATGCATTGCTTCATGAATCGATAACGAAACTATGATCGAAACGACTATGTAAACGATATTGATCCCGGAAAATGAATTTAGCATTGATATATAGTATACCGTGCAAAATTAACTTACGGTACATAGAATTGTTGACTTATACCCTATAAACCGCTACAATAACACCTTGAATCTAAGGAATTTATTATGCAGAAATGTGATCTAACGGGAAAAGGCAAACAATACGGAAGTAACGTAAGCTTTAGCCAACGACATACCAAGAAAGTTTGGAAGCCTAATCTTCAAACTAAGACTATTCTAGTTGATGGTAAAAAAGTTACTCTTAAAGTTAGCACCCAAGCAATTAGAACCCTTAAGAAAAAGGGTCTCCTAATAACTCCCCAAAACTCTTAAAAACTTAGGAAGTTTCTAAAATCACTAACTGTGTAACATCGGTTAGATCGATTGGTTTTAGCTTCAATTTAGCAAGAGTCTCTTTTGGCTCCATGGCTAATTCTTTGATTGCAGCATCAAGTGCCCCCTGAGGAACCGGGTAATTTAACCCAGATTCTTTATAGTGCGTAGGGACGACAATTTTTGGCTCAATATCTCTAATTAACTTCTGGGCACCTATTGGATCAAGGGTATACCCGCCGTTGCCCACAGGAACAAATAAGACGTCTATGGCTCCTACTTTTTCAAGCTGAGAGGCTGTGAGTTCTCCTAGAATATGACCGGTAACTAAAACGCTAATTTCATTGTTGAATATTTTAAACATGGTAACCACGTCGCCACTGTCATCATTGATGAACGGCTTTGCTTCAATTCCCATTACTGACATAGTGCCAACTTCATATTCCCCGGGGCCATCAAATGTTAGCCGAGCAGTCTTTTTTTCAGGACTGTTACTGGTATACAGAGCGATATCTTCAGCTTTAGTAATGGATTTTTTACCTAGCTCGGCTAGATTATCGTCAATCACTACACGAGTATTCTTATAGCTAAAAGTTAGACAGTTTGCTCCGTAAAATTGTATATCCATTGTTACTCCTCTTCAGTTTCTTGTGATTCGCTTAATAATCCGTATACATCAACCAGAACTTGTTTCTTTGACCCAATTATTGAAATAGCAAAGCGATCGTGAATTCCTTGGCGATATTTGAAGTCGTTCAGGCTCATTACTGAGTAACGAATTGACTTGTTTTCTTTCTTTTCAAGCTCATCAACATACTTTTGTAGGGCGTTAGGGTTAACATCCCCGACTATTAGTAAATCGATCCCGGAAGACTCATCTCTAGTAAATTGCCCAGTAAATACAGCCAGCTCAATATGGCCTACTGTACTAAGGTCAATCGATGTTGCAACTTCTTCGCTATCCCCAGCAACTTTTTTGGTTGTCTTCGTTACGCCACCACTAAATATTTGATGCAAGGGATCATAAAACTTATATTTCTGATTAACCTCGTAATATAGCTTATTGTTATTGCTATCGGACACAATAATGCCAATGCTTAATAGATTACTTAGTTCTCGACGAACTGAGTTAATCTGCTCATCAATCTTACGTGTAATTTCTCGTACGTAAAATGATCGGTTTGGATTGCTATAAAATAACTGCAATAACTTAACACGTGTCTTTGACCCAAAGAGTTGCTCAATCATTCTTTAATACTACCAAATTTTGTCGTCAATTAAAAATGTCGACTGGATAAATGTGTTGTTGCTAGGTCAACGATTTCTTCTAAATTTATAGGTTGAGGATACCAATGAATACTTTTATTTCGCTTAAACCAGGCGCGTTGTTTCTTTGCCAAATTTGAAGTCGCGGTAATGATTTGTTGGTGTGTTTCTTCTAGATTTTTTGTACCATCAATGTACCCGTGCCACTGTTTATAGCCCACGCCTTTTAATGCCTCACAGCTCCAGCCGTAGTCCGCCACCAAAGATCTCACCTCTGCCTCCAGTCCAGCGGAAATCATACTGTCTACACGTTTAACTATTAGCTCCTTAAGTTCCTGAGAATCCCTACTCACACCAACCACTAAAGTATTGTCTCTAAGTGGGTCGATTGATGGCTTTGCACCTTCTGACTCAATTAGCCTAATTAATCGCCGCTTATTTCTTGTATCTATATTTTCTAAGGGCAACCGCTTTACTGAGATAATATCGAGTAATTCGTATAGCGACTTCTCGTTAAGCTTTTCTCTTAGTCTACGGTCTCCGGCCTCTAAAAAGCCATAATTGAAGATGACGCTATCTATATACAGTCCGCTTCCACCAACCATTATCGGCAGTTTACCGCGCCCATCTATCTCCTCAACAGCCTTAATAGCCAGCCTTTTATATACGGCTGCAGTAAACTCTTCATCTGGATCAACTATATCTATTAAGTGATGCGGCACTAACTTTCTGTCAGCTTCATTCGGTTTATCTGTCCCGATATCAACCCCTCTACGAACAGTCCAAGAATCAGCACAGATGATTTCACCATTTAGCTGCTCCGCAAGCTCCATGGCTAGTTTTGATTTACCTGAGGCAGTTTCACCCAAAATTACTAACAGTGGACTAGTCATTTTCTGCTCCTGGTCTGTATAGATACTCACTCAAGTCGAGCTTATTCTCCTCATTAAAGTTAATACCTTCCGCTTCTAGGCTCTTTTGGTGCGATATTTTCCCACCTGGGTATCCACTCGCTAAACCACCACTGTGGTTTACGACTCTCTGCCATGGCAGTTCTGGATCACCAAAATGCGCTATGCCGCCTACTATTCTGGCACTACTGGCATTGCCACAAAGTGCTGCAATCTGACCGTAAGTCATTACCATGCCTTTTGGTATGCCGGCAACAACTGATTCGACACGTTGCCTGAAGCTATATGCATTCTGATTCATTTTTCGTTAGGTATTGATTACTAGACTTCTACCGTAAGAGATGAAGTCGTGACTCTACTTCTATGTTCTTCGCTAACTGTACGAATGAAATTGTCAATTGGTAGCTCTTTAGCCGGCTTATTGTTAGCCAGATCTTGGCGAATTCGCGGTGTAACGTTTCCTGTCTCGATTTCCTTACCGCCAATCACTATTACATACGGTACTTTCATGATCTCGGCATTACGGATCTTTTTGCCTACGGATTCATTATCGTTGTCTACTTCAAGCCTAATCCCCGCCTGTTTTGCTTTATCACTAACCTGATTAGCAAAATTAACAACTTCATCAGACTGATTAAGCGTTATTAGTCTGACCTGCTCCGGTGCAACCCAAACCGGAAATTTACCGGCTGTGTGTTCAATATATACGCTCAGAAATCTTTCAATTGACCCGAGGATAGCCTTATGAATCATCGCAGGACGTTGTTTATGTCCTTCACTATCTGTGTATTCTAGGTTAAACCTCTCAGGCATTACGAAATCTAATTGTATAGTGGCACACTGCCAACGTCTGTTTAGAGCGTCTGAAACATAGATATCAATCTTTGGACCATAGAAAGCGGCCTCACCTAACTCAATCTTATAGTCCAGCTCTTCTTCTTTGGCAATCTTCTCCATTATTGTTTGAGCCTTTTCCCATGGCTCAATATCCCCAAAATACCGATCTGAATCGTCTCTGAAGGATAGCTCAATACTCAATGACATATCTAGGGTTTTGTACATCTGCTTAACCATCTTTATTACAGCATGCACCTCATCATCTATCTGATCGTGCGTTACAAAAGCATGAGAGTCATCTTGGGTTAGTGAGCGTACGCGAGATAAGCCATGCAGTTCCCCGCTCTTTTCGTCTCTATACATAGTAGTAGTTTCCATATACCTCTGAGGCATATCTCTGTAACTGCGTGGGCGACTAGCAAAGATTTGGGTCACGTGAGGGCAGTTCATTGGCTTAATCATAAACAGGTCATCAGATTCGACGCTAGTAACATCAAATCTTTCAGGGTACTTATCGTAATGACCTGAGGTCTTGTACAGATCAATTCGGCTAATATGCGGCGCCCAAATTTCCTGATAGCCGCCAGCTACCTGAAGCTCCTCGGAGTATTTAATTAGCTCTTTACGAAGAACCGTCCCTCTTGGTGTAAATAGCGGCAATCCTGGACCTATAAGATCTGATAAGTGATAAAGGTCAAGTTCCTGGCCTAAACGTCGATGGTCACGCTTCTTAGCTTCTTCTAGCCTCATAAGATAATCGTCGAGTTCTTGCTGAGTATCAAAGGCTGCTCCATACACACGTTGCATTTGGGCATTCTTATCATTACCTCTCCAATAAGCACCGCTGACTCTCATCAGCTTAAACTTACCAACCTTGGCAGTTGATTCTACGTGGGGACCCCTACAGAGGTCTGTAAAGTCACCATCCGCATAGAAAGATACTTCCTCGACTTTTGTGTCACTACCAGATTCTAGCCCAAGATCTGCAGCATCAATCTCATTTGCTAGGGTTGTCCCAGACCGTTTTAAATCATTCAATAGATCTACTTTGTATGGCTGAGCTGCCTCGACGGCCCAAGAAATAGCTTCATCGATTGGCTTAATTGACTTAATAAATGCTAGGTCTTGTTTAATTATTGCTTTCATCTCAGACTCAATGTCTGCGAAGTCATCTTCTGACAGCTGTCTATCTCCTAGGTCAATATCGTAGTAAAAGCCATCTTCTACTACCGGACCAACTCCAAACTTTACGTCATTATATAGGTGCATGAGGGCTGTTGCTAGAATGTGTGCCAAGGAATGGCGCATAGCGTATAAATTGTCGTCTGTTGTAGCCATATATCTCTTTCAGGTATTAAAAAACGCGCCTATATCTATTTAAATGATCTCGCATGTCATTCAAATACTATCATTAGCGCGCTTCGGGCCCTATTAATGGGCGGTTCCACCGAAACATTTTACTCCTCCTGATTACGTTAACGCACGTAGCAGGCATCCCCACGAAGTTCCCCGGTTAGTTAGACCGTCTCAACACTTGTAAATATTGTATCACTATATAAAACAAAAAACGATTGAATGATCTCGCATGTCATTCAATCGTTATCCCCGTTTTACTGACGGCTGTTCAAAACAGTCTCGGCAAAACTTCACCTGTAATGGAGTACTATAGCAAGGTTAGTAATATAAGGCTAGTACATTAATGTCGTAATTCCTACACTCCCCATGGGGATAAGTATTACTACACTTCAACGCCTTATATGGTGTCATGTAATAACTCTTCAATTTATATAGCATAGCCTATATAATCAATACATAAGTCACTTAGTAATTAGAAAATGGGCGATTAGCTCATTCGGCTAGAGCGCTTCCTTGACGTGGAAGAGGTGAGAGGTTCGAATCCTCTATCGCCCACCAATCTCATTTTTTAATAATATACGTGCCTTAACACCTTAGAACAGGTCATTTTACGACACTAGTTTATCGAACCAGACTTGACTCACACTAATCTATTTGATAACATAGTCCGGTTAAACAAAGGGATTGGGTGAGTACATCAACCATAAGTGTTTTAGACACTTTTCAGTTGTTTTATGAGGAACTAGTTTCTTCAAAACCAACGAATCGAGTTCGACGATTACGAACTAGCTAACAGATTAAGTTATGCGAATTATCATAGCCTCTACATAGTAGAGGCTATTTTTTATCCCCTGTATTTTTATGGTTGTCCACTAGTATTTTTTATAGCTGTATGTCAATATGTTGTCATGGTTTGTATATATTGTGGTTCGAAAACATCTATTGTTAACTCCAGGCACTGGCAAAGAAATAACGCCACATGGCGACGCAGACAATGCAATAAATGCCATGCAATCTTTACGACAAGTGAATTAGCACAATATGATAGCCTTTGGACGGTCATAAAGCCCGATTTAAAGGCTTTAAGCCCGTTTCTGAGGGATAAGCTCTATATATCTATATATGACAGCTGTAAGCACCGAAAAAGCGCCATAAGTGATGCGGCAGGTTTAACAGATACAGCAATGAATAAACTTAGGGGTAAAGTAAAGAATGGCTCGATTAATATATCTGACATCAGGCAGATAACCTACAACACGGTTAGTAAGCTTGATAATGCATCAGGCGTCTACTATCGGGCTTACCATGGCCCTATTTAGGATTATCCGGATCAGCTTCTGAGCTGACTACATTACCGGAGGATGTAATCATTGCATGTTCGGTTACATCGAACTTACTTAGATATCTTTTAAACATTAGCCTGGTCTGAGAGTTAAAGGCTGCCAATGAGCCATAAACAATACTAATAAACGGCGCCAGAACCCATTGGAATATCATGATCAGTGATCGGTGACGCTTATATCGAGCTGGCCTAGGCGGTAAGGTTACTAAACAAACATACACTGAAACAAGCAGCCCCAGGATACCAATCTGCTGAATACGACTAACTATCTGGGGAAGCTCGGTGGCGGCAAAACTTTGAGGGTGGAAGAATGAAGGGATAAATGCAGCACCAAAGACCAAAACAGTACCCGTTGCCCAAGTTACGTGGCCTTCAAGAGTCCTGAGTAATTTTGCGAGTACATCGTATTTTGATGCCTTATTCTTATGAAAAAAGCCCTTATCCGCAATATATGCCACGTCAGAAGCTCCATATGTCCACCTGCGAAGTTGAATAAACTGAGCCCTCAAGGTTCGGATATAGCCATCAGCTAACACCGCATCTTGGTAGATTGGGATGCTTATCGGGTATACCCTATAGTCTCCATCATACCTAAAGTAGCTACGCCAAAAGTGATGACCATCCTCTACTACTGTTCTGGTGCTCCAAAAGTCCATATCGATTAATGACCGCATCGATTGTGCATGGGCAGAAAAGTTTCTTTGAAGATGAGGCCTCTTCGAAAGGACAATATAAAACAGGTTATTACTGGTCGCAATCACCCGCATCATTGTAGGCACATCCCAAATATTATTTGTAAACATTGGCAGTGGCTGAAATGACGCTCTCAAAGGGTTTGGCACTATGCAAAATAGATAGCTCAGCCCTGAGAAATACTTCTTATTTGGCCTATTATCTGCATCCAAGGTTGTAACCAGGACCTTCTCAGGCGGAATTTTCTTCTCTTCCAAGTAAAGTTTTAGTTGCCTGCCGGCATGGGTTATATTGCCGCCCTTGCCTACTATTTCACCAGGGATATTTGCAGGGTGTTGAAATGCCATTGCATCCATAAACTTATCTGAATAATCTTTTACCAGCTGACTAACACGGTCTTTAGTGTCCTGGCCTGCTCTTCCTTCATAGGCAAAAACAAGAATTATTTTTTTACTATCATAATCACTGTCTATAATCGATTGAATTGTCAGCTCTAAAATCTCTCGGCTTTCGTTTACCGTAGCTATCATCGCTACGTGAACAATATCGCTCGGCTTATAGGAAACAGCGTAGGATTGATTGCGTTTAATATTGTCTATATGCCAAGTGGGCCGTAATACCTTTTTATCCGACACTCTGCCAAGTTCAAGGTCCTCGTTGAACGCTACCCAGTTAAGCTTTAGGTGTTGCTTCATAGTTATATAGCCCTGAATTGCCCGGAAAACAAAACCTATTGATCTAACAAAATAGATAATAAGGTAGGCGAGAATAAAGACCACAGCCGCATTTACATTAACTATCGTAAGGATTATTGGCAAAAATAATAACGACCAACTTAGTGCTCCGGGTAGTATTTCAAAAAATCTATAGTGACCTTTTCGGTCTTTCTCGAATGGTATTTCTAAGTCAGTCATTTTACCTTAATACCAAGAGTGCATTACTAACGGTAAGTGTAAGTATTTGCAAAAGTACCCCAAGCCCTAGAATAGTAACGCTTAATTGTCGATGAATTGGGTACGACTTAATGCTGAGACTGATGTGTGTAACTAGAACTATAAATGAGAAAACTATGAAAGCAAGAAGCTCAGTAACACCACCAGTCATAAATTTATTCAGAGCATTTGGGTCTGAGCAATCTCTACAAGCCACTATATAGTTTGTGCTGTGACCGCTGCTTAATCGAACTAGGACAAAAATTGTCACCAAAAGACAAAGAAATATATTAATGCTTACAAGCAATAAAATATAGTGATCATGAAAATACTTGCGAGAAATTGCCATAGGATAAGATCTATTCTAGCATTAATAGCCGTAAATTAATTTAGAAATTTTTTACTAAAATTGGTGCGGGTGGCGGGAATCGAACCCGCTTCTCAGCCTTGGGAAGGCTACATAATAGCCGTTATACGACACCCGCCGATTATTAGCACATGGAGCCACCTATCGGAATCGAACCGATGACCCCCGCTTTACGAAAGCGATGCTCTGGCCAACTGAGCTAAGGTGGCATCCTAGCAGAGTATTATATCAAAGAGCCACTTCTTCGATTTGGGCAAACTCTGGAGCTGATAAGGAGGCCATAAGTTGCTCTTGCTCATTGGCAATTTTTGCATCCGTAATCATCTGAGCAGCGATTTGAGTATAAACTTTACGCTCCCCTTCACCTCTTGTAGTACCTCTAATTGCAAAGCCAAGTGCTAACGCCCCCACAGCAAATTTACCAAAACCTGGCTCCATATCATTTGTAACTGATGCAAGCCATATTGCGCTAAATTTCTCTGCCATAGATTCTTTACCCTCAACAGTAGGCTTTATCTTAAGCATCTCACCTGAATGTTGCTTATACTCCTTATTTCTACCCCAAGCCCAGATCGCTTTATAGGACTCATGTCCTATTACAATAGCAGTCGCTAATTTGCCTAGTTTAGACACTTTAGGTCCAATCAGCATCCCAACGCCAATTTCAATAGCCGCAATAGTGTCAGCAGGCGGATCAAGATATGCACCCGCTTCAGTTGTGCCTCTACCAGATTTGGGAAACAACCTGTCCCAAAGTCTGCCTATGTTTCCCTCGGCATCCGAAGCTCCTGTCGCAAGAACACGTCTATGTGCATGTTTTTTGCCAGTTGCTAGCTTGTATGCTGCTGTCATACCCAAAACAGTAGGTCTGGCAACCGTGAAGCCCGTGGCAACCGTGACTATTTTATCACTAGGCTCAACATCGCTTGGAGCAATTTCAAGACTTCGATTTACTAGCGGTCTAAAGATTCCCATAATTATCAATACTATAACATTTTACTGTATTTTACTCAAGTATTATTTAGGCTGGTTGTTTTAGTAAACTATCGGCTATTTCATGAGTTGCCATTAGGGCAGCTTCTTTCTGTGCCCTCTTAGCCTCAAGCGCTTGATGTATAGAAACGCTCGCATCAGGCCTTAGTTGTCCCGTATTGGAATCTGCAAGTTCAAGAAACGGAACGGCAATGCCTTGGTTATGCAAATAGTTTCCTAGGTATTCGTTTGATCCTAAACTGGCTTCAATTTCGCTATTAGTTGCTTGGGGATTTTCAGTAAGATAACTTCCCTTGGCGGCAGCCAGTTTGCTTAATAGCTTGGTTGATATATGTCCTAGTTCTTGTTCAACTTCGGGAATACTGGCTAGTTCTGGTTTAATTATGTATTCCTGAATTACCTGATGAACAAAGTCCCTATCCATTGGATATATCTCAGCCAATAACTCTGCATCGGTTTGACCTCTTAACCTTAATTCGGTTTCTCGGTGAACACTAATAAGTTTTTCTACGAACTGAAGTTCAAGTTTCGGCACAATGAAGGATACTCCTCCAAAATCTACTGCCTCTGAGGTGTCATACAAAAAATCCTGGGACATTCCACGCAAAACTTTAGTAGAATCTAGTGGATATATTTCTTGCCCGCCAAATACTGCCCTAAATCTATCTGAATGCTCAATGTTAGAGTAGTCTGCGTCTTTGACCGCATATATTTCAAAATCACTATGAGATCTAAATGGAGTATCGGATTCAGACTTCTGTCTGTTACTAACATTACCTTGAATCGCAAGTTCTGCGCCAACTCCCTTACCAAATAAATATTGGATTTCTCGACCCTCGTCGACCTGAGGCATAAGAGCTTGAGCCAAAACTACTTTTGCAGTAAAAGTATCAATATCCGGCATGATTATTCCATCTTCAGAAGTTTTCTCATGCCAAGCTTTGAGGTCGTCTAGTTGTTGATCTGTAGGATCAGCAACTAGTAACCCTGACTCATTCATGCTTAGTCCAAATTCACTATTAAAATAGCTGACGATACTGCCTACTCGAGCAGCATTATCGAATTCATTGCCAGCAATAGCAGATTCGGGCTCTTGGGTTGGATTGGGCATAACTTCGAGTTGATTGGGCATATTTTTGTTTTTAATATTTACATTAATATACTATCATAAAATTTTACTTTAGTCAATCTTTAACAGATTAAATAGCCTAGGGATATATTACTATATATTTGACTTTTACCATAAGCTTTGTTATAATATATATTAGAAAGCATCCCGTCTATGGGTTAACAAAAACAAAAATGGAAACGCAAACTTTAGAACCGATAACAGCTGAGCCGATTTTAAACGATACCGCAATGAGTCAGATAGAATCAATTGGTTTAGCTGAGACTTTTGACATACCTCCCCAAACCCAAGTCGAAGAAGCTGGTGCGGAGGATGTTGCTGAATTATCCCTAAAACAAAAATTTATGAAGAGCGTAGCCGCTAGAGCAATAACTGAAGTAGCTGGTGTTGGAATTGATGCAATGCTTATGGGAGCCGGTAGTGCAGGAGTTGGTTTAATGGCTAATGTTGGAGCCAGGGAGTCTTTCGCCTCCGCTGCCGACCTTGCAATACTTAATAAACTTTCACCTAACGAAAAAACCAATAGCCACGATCTACCTAAGTCGAGATTACGAAGAATAGGTCACTTTGCGGCTGTTATGGCTACGGCCATAGCTGCACAAAAAGTTGGTCCTGGGATAATGGAACATATTCCTGGAAACTTTAATCATGGCTTGGGACATTTTGCAGTACCGCTAACTAGTAAAGTTGGTGCTACAACTTGGCTAAATCGGATTCTTAGCCGACATCTATAAAATAATGCCACATGAGCAGTATTTAGTCCACGTAGCGAGACGTGGTAGAAGATGTTTGGATCTATGTTACACAGAATAGACTAAGTAACAGAAAGAATACCAGTAGTTAATAATCTAATGCTATTTTCTTCTGGGCTTATTCCAATCCTCTCCATCAATTCAGAAGCTTCTATATCACCATTAACACCTACCCACAGTGTATATTCTGCTATATCGGTTGTGGCAAATGGATTTACTGTTTTATCTGACCACGCCTCACCAAAAAAGTCTAGTGGTACGCCTACAAAGTGGGCTCTACTATCCATTTCCCTTAACCAGCCCTCGAACTCACTGAGAGAAGTTGCTCTCTCCTCTTTAATTAGATCGACAGCTATCTGGGTAGGAACGCCGGCATGATTGTATCTTCGGTCTGAAGACATAAGATCATCCATGTGGCTAATAATAGCCCTAATTTCAGGTGGGCATGGTGTTTTACTTTGTTCATTTAGACCATCATCGCGAAGCATAAAACAAACAATACCACATAAATTAATATCTGTCTATATGGTGCTGGTTCGAGTCGGATTTTCGAACTTCAATAGTCGTGAACGCCTAAATCAGACCTTAGCTGTTCTAAACCAAGCTCTGCCACTGGAGTTATTACTCTGCATATTGCCGCCATAGGGCATATCTCAGTCTCTACTAAGCTAGCACCTCCCCAACTGACTATCGAGTCGAGCGTTGTTTGACATGTTTCAGTATCAACAGTCTCTGGACACTTACCCAGTCTGTTACCACTAGCACATGGAGGTCTATAATTACTCATATTTTACAGATTACAGCATTTTAGAAATCGGGACAAAAAGATAGCAATTACAGTACAGGCCGTGGCTAAAGAGATGTGGAACTATTTTCTACTGAATAATGTTAGCCACTTCACTGCTTAGATGTCAAAAACTCTATATTAAATCTTTCTTGTATCGCAGTTCTCAAAGCTTCCTCAGTTAGATCAATGTCTTTACCTACAAATTCCTGTAGTAATTGCATCTGAAAAGCGTTTATATATCTGGCTATTTCATTTGCCTGCATAGAATCGACTCGTGAGCCTAGCCGCTCAATCTCTTTTTCAAGCTCAGGGCTGTCTGATAAGCTAGCAAGTAGTCTACAATTTGCTAGTAAATCTTCTTTATCTGTCTGTGGGTTTTGATGCTTAGTCTGGGCATATAATATAGCGTTCGCACGAGTAGCATCTGTTATACCTCGTAATATTGATGTCCGTTCAGGAATTAATATTGCCCTAATGTCACTGGGCGGAACAATGTTCGCAGCTAGTAGTTCTGTTTTATATGCAGTTGGATTACCCACCTTGAACTCAGCCTCTATATCTTTAACTACGATTCCATGGCCATAACCACTCCCTGTATCTCTCTGCTCAGGCTTAGCTCCGTAGGTCCTAATGTTTGGTCTTATCAGCACGCTAACATTGCCTGGAGGTATATGAGGAGATGCCTTGTACTGGTCTAGCGAAATACTATCTACACCTTGGTAGCTACCGCCCTGCTTAATACGGAGGCCACTCATTTGTGGTGCTACAGTGTCTAATGTGGGGTCGTTTGGGCGTAAGGCATTTACACGATTCTTGAAGTTATTACTCTGAATACCAAACCGCAAAATTTGGAATATATTACCCGCTTTTGTGTAGTGGGTTAAAGGTCCTTCATGATCAGCATCCTTTGCTGAATATGGCTCCCTGCCTATGAAAGGTTGTTTTATTTCTTCCAAAGCACTTGCAAAATTCTGAGCTACAGTTTCAGTTTGAGGAGTTTGTTTCTCGCCAACTGAGGTATCTCCAAACGCTTTATCTACTTCCTGTCGAGCAAGATCTACGCTTTCCTCGGATGAAACAGTCTGTGTGTCTGTTGCTTCTCTGTCTATAGTAACTGGTCTAGAATCAGCAGCTATAGCAGAATGCTGTGCTGCTATTTGCTCAGTTAAATTTGCCGGTACATAGAATCCATGTTCACCCGGCATACCAAGCACAAACTCATTATAATCTACTGGGGCCGGGGATACGTGTTCTTGTATAGTCATCTTTTTTGTTTTTACTTTATATATTAATAATACCACATAAAGTGGTATTTGTCTATATGGCGGGCCGTAGCGAAAGAGTTGTGGAACTATTTTACATCAGCTACAGCTGGAACAACTGTCGCTATAGCTTTGTCTTGATCACCACCATATAGAGTTTCCACTATATAGTAAGTTGCCGCCATAAAATTGTTGAGTTTATAGGGTTGTCTACGAAGAAGTCTATATATGCCGGGATCTAAACTATCAACTCTTTGAGCGAATTCACGTAGTCCATCAGTACTATGACGAGCTTCCAGCATTGCCTGAAAAATTGCGGGATCTTTCGCAATTAACAGCTCCATACCATATGCTGCAAAAGCCGGCGTAGGTGCACCACCAAATCGATTATGTCTAGAGGTAGGAAACCAATAACTGCGTGGGATTTTAATCTCCTCTTCACCTACACGAACGGTTTGAGCACCTCCCCAATCCGAGAAGCCATTAGGCTTACTTAGAGCTTCAGTGACATAGCGATGTGCTAGTAACTCCGCAAAACCTTCCTCGAAATAGCTGCCTAATCGTTCGTTAAACCCATCATCAACATTAAAACCACTACGTATACTGTAGGAATCAATAGTATCTTGATCTCTCATATATATAATAGTTGGTCTTCTTCTATTAGCATGAGACTCTTCATGAACTAATATAGCCTCAGTAATACCGGATCCATTACCTTCCTCAAGATCTTTGTTTCTTATTACATATGTGACATCTGAGCTAGGATAGTGTGCTCCAATTGTCTTCCCTTCATCACTCGTCTGCTTGCCCACAATCTTCTCTAAAACGGGTACTTGATCGGTGGCAACAGCGATAAACGGATGTAATCTAAGACCATACTCTTCTAAGAAGCTTTGAACTCTTTCGGCATCAATCCCAGACTCATCGTGGTCTAACTCACTATACATTCGGCTTCGAAATAGTTCATTTTGAGCTTCAATGCTAGCAATGTCTTCTGGTTCTCCAGGACTCAAACGATCACCATATATTGGACCGTTGTCCTCAACACGAATATAGCTTGCATTTCCTATCAGCTCTGTTTGTAGTTGATTTACCATAAATAAATAATACCACATAAAGTGGTATTTGTCCAGATGGCGGGCCGTAGCGGGCCAGGTGTGGAACTATTTCACTACGGATTTGACGAAAACTGCATCTTCGCCTGCTCCTAAACCATATAAATCCGTTATCTCTTCAAGCTGATAGCCATGATCCATAAGAAAACTAATCATTTCCGTATTAGTAGTTTTAGTGTCAACTACCACTCCACTACATTCAGGATAATCTTCAGTGGTTGCTTCTACTTCTGTATTACGCAGCAAGAAGCTACCAACATACCTCCCCCTAGCATCAGGCGACACAGATATATTTCTTATTTCAACCATACCTGGACGTGTCTCGTGCCGCTGATACACAACTGTACCAATGGGTACTCTTCCAGCATAGCCAAGCATCGCTCTCTTATTGCCCTTTGCTATTTGTGCTTCTGTTTTTTGCACCCAATCAAGATAGTTCGGGTAGTCTGTAGTAGATGGTATCCATAATCTAGGTCGCTCAAGAACACCAACAACATTGCCAAGTTCGCTTGGACTATGTTCATTCGTAAAACGAAAATCTGCCATAGAACAAAAAATACCATAAAAATGGTACTTTGAATATTGATTATGCTTGGCGGGCCGTAGCTGACCGATGTGGAACCTCTACTCTTTAGGCTCTGCTGCAACTTCTTCAGGAAATGCGAGCAACACCATTTCGCTTTGACGTTCGGGGCCGACCCCATCTTTTACACGCGAGTAGACCCCTATTTGCTGACCGTCTTCGGCCTGCGCAATACCATTTTGTGTCCACGCGATTACGCGATTACCAATAGCGGCACCTCGTGGTATATTAGTACCCCCCGTCCATGTGAGGATATAAGCCGCATCTGCCTGCTCGGCAGCGAAGCTGAGTATCCCACTAAATAGTTCATCCATACGCTTATCGCCAAGCTTAGCTTTCAAAGGTCTACCACCAGCCTCAATTAAAGGTATCGGGGTAACAGTAATTTCTAATCCTTGACCAGAATGCGCACTCATAAAATAAATAATACCACTTTATGTGGTATTTGTCTATATGGCGGGCCGTAGCGGGCCAGGTGTGGAATTATTTTACTTTAAGCACTCTTGCTAAATTGGAGGAAGTTTAAGTCGATTAGCTAGTCTAAGCTCACCTATCATTGCATCAGCTGCTATTTTCAACCCACCAGTAAGCATCCATGTTCCAAGCCACGTTCCACGGCCACTGTTTACGTTACCCTCCGGTAGTTCGAGTTTAGCTCTATCATAAATATAAATGACTCCGTATAAGCCCATAAGTGCAAATGTAATAGGGTTGCCATAGAGTGCATCGGGCATTTTGATCTTTAGAGCCTCTATATCTCCGAAATGTGTTACGCCCCTTTCATCATCGTCACTAATAGTTGGCGGCCCTAATCGACTTTGCCCGCTAAAAAGTACTGTCTCTTGGCTAAAACCCAATGAAGCTACCGCCTCTAGAAGTTCGGCTTCAATTCTATCGTAGTCCTCAGAATTCATAGACCTAGGATTTTCTACTTTACTATTGAAGAGAGGCACATCAGTTCTTTCTTCATATTCTAGGGTGTATTGTTCTTCATCTTGACCAACAATCTTATATCCTGCTTTTTGTAAAACTTTTAAGCTTGGTGCATTAGTTAATGCAACTTTTGCCATAACTTTTTCTTTACCTAATCCATCTACAGCCAACCGAGTAACTGCCGTGCCATTATACCTTTATACTGCTGTGCTTCATCTAAGTAGTATCCTATTTCGATTGGTGCATCAGGTTTCTGTGTAAGCTTTATAAAACCAGCTAATCTCGGTTCAAACCTTTTTGCAAGGTGTTCACTTTCATTTATTGAAGTGTCCCAGATACCAAAACGGAGCTCGTTATCCCCCTGAAGTTCGTTCCTTTCCGCTACAGACTCTGGCGTCGTATAATTACCTGCCGTGTCATCTCCGTGCTGACTAAGGTGATCCCTATTTCTATCTATTAGGTCAAACATAGTCTGTGAGTCCTCTGGAGTAACTTGTCTAAGTAATATATATCCATCTAGAGAAATTTCTAGTGGTTCTGCCTGTTCTGGGCTTCCTGGTAGAGCTTCTGGCATAGTGTTTTATTTGTTTCTTCTTTAATTTTTAAAAAACTTATATCAATACTAGCATAAGCTTTACTATTTGTCAATATCATTGGCGGCCCGTAGCGGAAGAGATGTGGAACTATTTTAGCTCACTTGAGCATGAACAGCTGCACGACCCGAATGTTGTGCAGCAGTAGATCTTCCAGCCGCCGATTGTTCCATAGCAACGCCTAGAATATCATGCACCTCTTCTATCAGTCTCAAGCCCCTAGGATCAGCATAATAACCTTTTTCCACTAGGATATTTAATTGTGACGGTCTGACTTCGTTTTCACTTCCAAAGTCCCAACCTGCTGACGAACGATGCACTGCTCGTTCATTTCCAATTAACGCTAAGGTTCGGAAGCCACTTTCACTTTCTGGGTCAGCTACAGCAATTTCATAAGTGTCAGAAGGCTGTCTCATTGTGTCTGAAGTATGTTTTTTAGCAGTAATTCTATACACATCAAACGGGCTTGATGTCGCCCCTGTATCTTTTTTAAGCCTAGCCTTTACTAATAGGCTACGTTTATCACGACCAACCCTGGGAGCTACAATTATATCAACAGAGTCTCCCTCACCTTCTACCCAATTTGGCAGAACAGTATCCACACGTATTGATCGCATTACCAGACCTATATTGCCCTTAATAGACCTTTTTTCTTCAAGCAGTCTTTCTTCAGATGCTTTAACTTCAAGAGCTTCGTCTGCCTTTGCAAATATTTTTTCAATAGGAGAATGCATTATGTAAGTATATTAACATAAGCTTGTTGTTTAGTCAATATGATGGCGGGCCCGACCGGATTCGAACCGGCGATCTTCTCCGTGACAGGGAGACGTGATAGGCCTCTTCACTACGAGCCCATATGCCAAATAGACAGGGGTAATCATAGCAATTTAACGATATAAAATCAACAAAACTATGTGGCCCTAAGTTTTTATATATATTTTTGGAGGATTTTGCTGACGTAATGGATTAGTAAATACTGTTATTGGCCTATAGTTTATCTGTATATGAGCCGCCGTGATTGAAGTCCCGCTAATAGATATCGGTTTAACAATTTCTAGACTATACCCAGTGTTAATTATCGGGGATACCTGCCCTACATTAAGCTTGAATAACCCGTTAACAATTTGAGGTGCAACTGCGGTGCTTTGCGGCGAGATAACTTGGGAGTATTGGCCTCCGCTGGCTTTGGTAGAAGTATCGTCTGAAGAAGTAGCCGCTAAAGTAGCGAAAGGAGTCCCCTTGGCTAATTGCTCCTCTATGCTTTGTGCCGTCTGGTTAGTCTGTGTGTCTAGCTTGGCTACTACTTTTTGTTGAAGCAATTGCTGACCCAATTCAGCCTTAAAGTCGCCTTCATTCCATCCCCAGTATTCACGAAGTACATTATCGAAAACCTGCGTGCTGTTACCGAGTTTATTTTGTTGTTTAAGTAAGCTGACCTCTTGATTAATATCATTTGAAGTGACGGTAATATTGTATTTAGCCGCAAGTTGTTTAACGTATGCATCTTCAATAACTTGTTTCATTGCCTGTTGCTTAAGACTAGTAAGTTGTGCCTTACCACTCTGGGAAGAAAAGTCTGCCTGCTGTTGGGTCTCATAATAATGAATGTTTCGTCTTAATTCGAAAAGATAACTGTGGTATGAAATCCAGCTCTTGCCTGCCTTAGCCACAGGAAAAGGAATAACATCAGATGTAGTGTAAACAAAGCCTGATGTTGATTGAAAATCATAAAGCTCTAGACCCATATATATAAAGAAGCCAATAATCACCGCTATTAGTAACCCGACAGATATTCTTACAATATGATGCCTGGAGTGTTTTAAGGGGTAAATATATTTTCTTGCCCTTCCAAGAACCTCTTCGCGGTGATCAGACACCGTCTCGTTAGTAATTCTTGGTGCAGACGAAATTGCGTCTTTTACTTTATCTTCAGTTTTCTGAAGCTTAGAAAGAAAAAACCGACTATTATTCTTTTTGGGTTTATTCTTCGATTTCTTGGATATCATTGTTGGCTGAATTACTAATCGGATACGAGTTAGTATTAATTCCTTCCTGTCTCAATATACTAAGTAGTTTTTTCTGGACCTTTGCAGGGTGATGTACGTCTGAAATTGCTAAATCGCCTACGTAAGTCTGCATTCTTATTGTACCAAATCCGAGCAGAGTTTCCTGCAATCCTGCTATTTCATAATTTACTGACTGAATCTGAGCAAGTCCTAAATCAGCTACCGATCTGTGAAACAATCCTTTTTGGGCAATTTGGATAAATCTCTGATCACTCACTATAAAGATACTAAAATGCCAGCTTAGCCAAGATGGAAAGAAAATTATCAGGCCAAGTACACATCCAGCGAGCAGGCCTATAAAGAAAGCTCCAAAACCTAAACTTGGCGAGATAGCTACGGGAATAACCCCGAGTAGTGGCCCCAACATACCAAAAACAAGGCCTTTACGCATAACTATAGGATGTTTATGGAAAACATAGAGAACCTCTTCATCATCAAATTGATCTTCAAAATACTTATGTTTTTTATTTTCAGACTTTTTTGTCATTGTAAGCCTATTTTATCAGATTCGATCAACCATAATCATCTATAAGAAAAAATCGCACCAATATCTGGCTATATCTAGCTATAAAATTAAACTTCAAGACTTGCCATTTTTACACAAAATAGTGTTATTATTAAGATATAACATAAAGTGAAGGTAACAATCATGTTTGGGCAATTTGGATTTCTCGATTTCGGTACACCAGAGTTACTTATTATCTTGGCTATCGTACTCCTACTATTTGGCAGTAAGCAATTACCAAAGCTAACAAAGAGTGTTGGTGAATCAATACGTGAACTTCGAAAAAGCGTTTCTGATGAACCCAGCGAAAGCAAAACGGAAGCAAAAAATGCATCAACAAAAACTGAAGAATCATCAGCTAAAAAGTAACGAAGCTAATCTAACTTTTTTAGAACATCTTCACGAGCTTCGTAGAAGATTAGTTTATGTAATTGCCTCAGTAGCCCTCTTCGCGACATTAGCTTACTTTGTCCAACAAAGAATTGTTAACTTTCTTCTCAGGCCATCTCATGGTCAACAATTCATATATACATCCCCTGGTGGAGGAATTAACTTCCTATTTACTGTTTGTACATATGTCGGAATCGCGCTTAGTATTCCAATAATTATTTATCAGATTCTAGGCTTTTTTGAACCTTTAATAAAAGATCAAACAAGACAATCTATCATTAAATTTAGCTCTTTCTCTATAATCCTGGCTACTATTGGCTTCTTCTTCGGCTATTATGTCGGGCTGCCTTCAGCGCTTCACTTCTTGGGCAATCAATTTACAACTGCTCAAATTCACGCACTATTTACCCTCCAAGAATATCTTTCATTCCTAACTATTTACCTAGTTGGATCAATGCTACTTTTCCAGCTCCCTATAGTTCTCTTATTCATAGACCGAATAAAGCCACTTTCGCCAAAGAAGCTTCTCGGTGCCGAAAGATATGTAATTGTTGCGGCGTTCATCATATCAATGTTTATGGCCCCAACACCAAATGTTCTCGACCAATTAATCATTGCTGGACCAATTATTATCATGTTTAACCTAGGTGTTCTTATGATTTGGTCAATAAACAAGAAAACAATACGTCCCCAGCACATCGTTAACTTGGCAAAGCAGGACAAACAAATACAAGATATTAGAGTCAAGGCCCCACTTAACGCGATAGAAACACCAAGTATAAACGAAGTTCAGCCAAGTAGACGACCCAGAACAAACTATCAAGGAGTGATGGACATAAAGTTAAGAACTACTCATGTCTAGATTTAACTACTACAACTTACAGTTGACGAGCGTTTAACTATAGTTTAAGATAATTAACATAAGCTAAATTAAAAAAGAGAAATCATGAAAAAACTAGATAATATTAAAAGATTGTCCTTTAGAATTAAATCGACTAAACCCCTAATACTGACAGGATCTTTGTTCGCCTTTGCCCTAGTATCAAGCTCTACCCTAGCTGCATCTGCGTTAACCACGTCTACAACGGTTAGTTCAGTAATTAGTCCAGTTATAAGCCTTCTGACATCAAATGGCACGGTTAACGTCAACGTTGTCCCTACTGGTTCTGGTGCCCAGACTGTTGCAAGTGACACAGTAACTGTTAGTACTAATGACAGTGCTGGTTATGTTTTACAACTTGCTGAAACAGGCGCTAGTGGAAATCTTGTATCAGGTGGAAACTCAATAACTGGATCCACAGGAACACAAACTACCCCTGCTGTAATGGCTGTAAATACATGGGGTTATCGAGTAGACAGTCTTGGTGGGTTCGGAACAGGCCCAACGTCAGGTCAAACAAGTACAGCAATAAGTGGGACTATCAAATATGCTGGCGTACCCGCTACAGCATCTCCTAACACTCTGAAGACTACTGCAACTACAGCATCGAACGATGTAACTACTGTTTGGTACGGAGTAGCTGCTAACACCACACAACCTTCTGGTACATATACAAATAGCGTTACTTACACTGCAACTGCAAATTAGATGATGCTAGTTTCGAATTACAAACGAAACTTAAAAGTCTACACTGTATTATTTAGTCTTCTCATAGTGCTTGCTATTCCTGCGATAAATAGAGGCATTGCCAGCGCTGCACCAAGCCCAACAGAGGTACTGACTATTACGCCGGTGACATCTAAGCCAGTGACCAACCCAGGAGCACTGACAACCGGAAGCTTCCAGATAATTAACCAGGGCAATATTCCATATACTTTTCAAGTTTACACTGCTCCTTACTCAGTAAAAGGCGAGGAGTATACGCCTTCATTTGTGCCCATTCCTGGCACAACCAACGCATCCAAGTGGATACATCTTGATACTACTGCTGGAAAGATTTCTCCAAATGAATCCGTTAATATTGGCTACACTATAAGCGTGCCTGCCGGTACAGCTCCGGGCGGATACTATGCCGTCGCACTAGCAGCAACCCAGCTGCCAAAGACAAGTAAGGGTATCGTTGTAAATGAGCAAGTTGGTGAAATATTCTATATTCAAGTCGCTGGCCCAGTCGCGAGCTCTGGAAAAGTACTAAGCTGGACCGCAAATATATTACAAAAGCCGCCTCTACTGGCTAACCTTCGGTTAGAGAATGATGGTGGAGTACACTACTTCTCAAATATCAATATAGTCGTTAGTGATATCTTTGGAAATCCAAAGTTCACCTTAAATACTTCTAAAGTAGTATTGCCACAAACTATAAGACTAGTACCAGTATCCTGGACAAAAGCACCCAGTCTTGGACTGTTCAAGGTTAACGGTACAGCAACAGTGTTTGGTAAAACTCAAACCCTGCAAACTAAATACGTTTTAGTTGTGTCCCAAACGATACGTAAGATTTTGCTAATCACTATTTTAGCAATAGTTCTTCTAGTTGCTTCAAATCTGGTAGGCAGAAGTCGGGCAAAGAAGAAACCAAAAGCCTAGAGTCCATTGGCTTCAAACGTTTTCTCTCAAGCTGTTTATGGTAGAATACGGGTATAAAGTGCGGATCAATTAATACTGGGTTTTGAGGGGTTATTTATCAAAAAAAGGCTAGCATTATTAAGCATTATTGCTGTAGCGATTGGGCTGCTGGTTAACTTACCTACTTTCGCCATAAACTTTGGTAGCGGCACTTATGGTGAATGTCAGTATAGTTCTTGTAGTATCAGTATTAGCAGCAGTTCGACTGTCTCTGTTGATGTAACCCCTAGCGTTTCGGGTGCATGTAGTGTTAATAATGACACTGTGTCAGTATTAACAGATGACCCAAGCGGATTTACTTTAACCGCCAATAATAGCAATATAAGTACCAATCTAGTCAATGGTGGCTCCAGTATTAGTTCAACTTCCGGGACTCAGGCAAGCCCCTTGGCGCTCACAGCTAGTCAATGGGGATATAGAATAGATGGAGTTGGAGGTTTTGGCTCAGGTCCAACTACTACTCAATCAAACATAGCCATTAATGCTGTAAAGTTCGCTGTTATACCGAGTAGTAGCTCTACGGCGGACACAATTGCAGTAACCAGTGTTGCTGCAAACCCTGCAGTTGACACTAATGTCTGGTATGGGGTTTGTGCGAATACATCATTGCCAAGTGGTACATATACTTCCCAGGTTACCTATACCGCAGTCACCAATTAGGCCCTTGGTTGGGACTTTGACAATGGTCATGCTTTTAGTGTAGATTAATAAAAGAATATGCAGAGATAAAAACTGGGATGGATAATGTTTAACGACCTACTACAGCAAAAAATGACTCGAAAACAGTTTATTATAAGGCTGTCGGCAGCTCTCGTTGCCTTATTTGGCATATCTAGCGTCCTTGGAGCACTAACAAAGGGGACAGACTCAAACAAGGTAGATAAGGGCTACGGTAGCAGTAACTACGGACCCTAGTTTAACTGATTATCTCTTTGGTGAATGTTGATGTCGACGTTTAAATAGAAGTTGGTATTCGGTTTTTTCTCCCAGCCAATAGCTAATTACCATGAGCAATACAATTAGGTACGTCGGCCATGCCAGCCATAACCAAGACTTAACTCTACCCATAAATGACGAAAAACTACTTTGATGGCTTAGCTTTGTATCATGAAGTGTGTTTATAGTATTGAAGTTAACTAGTCCACTCGCCCCAACAGGCTTAATTAGAGCAGCTAGTTGAAGAGTCTTTAACGAACCTTTAGCGTCGCTAGTTTTTATTAATAGAGGATAATAGCCAGGATTAGCGTACTTATGATGCAGCACTATGACTGGATCTGTTGGCACATCAATTGTCGAATTTGTGCCATCACCCCAATCTACTGTCAATATATATGGTGGGGTCCCGCCAGATAAGTCAAATGTCCAACTAAAGTCGGACGAAGAGTCAAATGCTTGATAATGAAAATCGCTAGATAGCACGACCGGCAGCCCAGTATCACCAGTGTTAGCAACTGCACTACCTATACTAATTGCTGTCTGGCTATCATTTCTGGTAACTTGCGGTTGAGGTGCGGGTGGTAACACAGAAGCAATTGGCTCAGTATAGGACACATTAACTGCGCTGGTAACAGGTCCAGGGACATCAGTAACGTTATAATCCTGTGCCAATAAGGTATTTTGGCCAACACTCAAGCTTGTTTGTATTAACCAGGTATTATCGCTCGCGCACCAGGCTACGCCACTGAACGTGTTGTTAACAGACAGCTTTACATAGGAATTATCTGGACAGTTACCAGTTACAGTTATTGTCTGCGCGGATAAAGTAGCGCCGTCAGTTGGGCTCAGTATAGCTGCTCCAGTAGTTAGTGACGGTGCTTCTACAGTTGCCGAGATAGTCTGTGCCATGGTTCTAAAAGTAATACCAATCATTAAAACACCTACTATCAGTACAACCATAATTGTCATTGGGTGTAGTATAAATCTTTTGTGAATCGGCAAATTGGTTCGGGAGTTCGGCTTTTTAAATACTGTTTTAGACCTCGACTTAACCGAAGACCGTTTTTTAGGCTTAAGCAGCGCCTTTTTTGCCTTTGTTGTTTTTTTCATTTTAGTTTTTTAAGCTTTAATTGCTCTTAACTACAGATATATTATATCAATACGTTGGGATTTATGATATATGTAAGAATTTATCGAAATTATTGGTGCGCTCACTTGATAAAAGGTGGAACGCTTTTTTACCTAGTGTATATCTACTACAGTCCAAGCTAGAAAAACTAGGGCTAGTTCTGGTAGACAATGTGGTTAGCTACACTGATGGTGAGGAGAATAGCCATGTTTAAGTACTTTAGGCTATCATCTCAGTCGCCAACTGATTTACTAACATCGACATTGTACGATGAAAACACCTTTTACGACAGGTTTAACCGCGACTTAAAGAAGTGCCAGCATGAAGCTATCATTGAAAGCCCGTTCATTACCAATAGACGTCTGAGTTTATTACTGCCTGCTCTTGAAAAGCTAAAAGCTCGGGGGGTCAGAATCACCATAAACACCCGTGATCCAGAAGAACACGAGAATGAATATATGCGTCATGAAGCCCAGCGAGCAATAGCTACCCTGCAGCATATGGGCATACATGTGTTGTTTACTGGCAACCATCATAGAAAACTAGCCATCCTTGATAGACAAATACTATATGAAGGAAGCTTAAACATCCTGTCGCAAAATAACAGCTGTGAAGTCATGCGCAGAATTGAATCCGTAAAGTTAGCCTGGCAGATGGCACGATTTGTTAAGATTGATAAGTTCGTCAGGTGATATAGTAAGGAGTAGTTATGGTCAAGAAATATGAGATTAGCGATAAAGACATTAAGGTAGCGTTACGCTTCTTGAAGTTTAACGATCCAGAAAATGCTACCCGTGATCAAGCTATAGCACTACTTGAAGACTTACAATCGGGCTTTCATGGAATGGCACACTATAATCCTGAACTACTTTTGAAGCTACAACAAGAGATCGATAGCAAGAAGCCCCAGGAAGATAGTTCAGCCACCAATTAAATCACTAAGCGTGACATCTAAAGCTTTAGCTAGTTTTCTTAGTGTAGGAGTGGTGGCAGTATGTTCTCCACGTTCTAATCTAGCTATAGTATTTGCTGGTACACCCGACTTGTCATGCAAAGCCTCTTGGCTTAGGCCTAGTGTCTTACGATATTTAACTATACGCTTACCAGTTTCTTTATTAGCTTGATCTGTCATATTGGATGTATTTTATCATAATACAGACTGTTTACATCTGTGAAATCAAATACAATTCGAGTCCCTCCTGATCCTCCAGTTTTCAGAAGCGGACTCTAAAACCTATTTTTCTATATAGTTTTTATAAATTAAAGTAGACTTACGACTACGCTTCAACTGTTGATCCTTTTTATGAGAAGCTTTGTACTGCTGGGTCTTGTTGGCTAATTTCCATCTGGTTTTAGAACCAAGACCTACAGAATCTCTATTCATTTGCAGGCCTAAGTGTTCGAAACACCACTTACCAAGATATTTACCTTCGATATTGTATGTATCACCAGAGTGGTAGATTATTCTGGTCTTAGCCTCATTGAGAGGGAGCTTCTGATTTCTATCACCTTCTAAAATAGCTTTGATCTTCGGGTAAAGCTTCATCATGTCTTCTTTGGTTGCTCTACTGGCTGTGATGCCAATATCATCAACATAGATAGCTATACGCGGATCTTTGCCCTTAAGTTCTTTTTTTACCAAGCGCTCTAGCTTCAAGAATGTATCTATGTTGCACCAAACAGCAAGTCTCGATGACGTAGAAAAGCCACGACCAATAGTTTTATAGTTAGCGGGGCTATCTTTCGGGCCGTATGGTACACAACAAAGCTCGGCTAAAATCCTAGCTCCTTTATCACTACATCCAGTCTTATCTAGAAAGAAGTGATAGACACGCTCATAGTGCATCTGCTCAAAAAACTTCGCAACATCCAGTTTAAGCAATATACGTTTACGCCTTTTACCTAAAAGATGTTTTACCGCTGCCTTATGGTCTAGACCACCTATACCTCCAAATATAAAATCAGGTACTAAGTAGTCGTTGGGTCTAAGAATTCTTTCATTAATCGCCTTGAGTAATATGCCTAATTTTGTTCCCTTAGCATTACGAACCCACTTACCCTTCTCGGGCTGGGACATAGTGGGGTGGTCATGCCAGTACTTATCGAAGTTTGCCTGGACGTCATTGATAAGCCTTAAGGCTTCTGTATAGGGAAATCTTCGACTACTAATATGTTTAGCAAACTCATTCTTGCTTTGAATATGAATTTTAGGATATCTGCTTGTTGTCATATTTTTTTCTTAGCAACTTAGCTTTATCTTTAATTAAGTGATCTTGAAGTTTTGAGCCAAGTGATAAAAATTGTTTCTCTACTTTAGATAAATCTTTTTCTCTACTAAGATCTGAGCCATAAATGAATGGAGTGATTGAAGCTGGGTGCACTTCTAAGCCATTAGCGATCTTTTGGAGCAGCTTTTTAGACACCTGCTTCTGATTGCTCTCAACCATAGCAATAAGGACAGGTGAAGCGTCAATAGACTTAGCAAATTCAGCCTGAGTTAGACCGGCCTCGCTTCTGATCTTCTTAATAAGTATTGGAAGTGTATACATAGCTTAAAAACGACTACAAGCCGGTTACTGCCTGATCAGGTCGTGGAGTATACAAACTATTTGGTAGATAATTTTCACTATCTGCAAAATACCCTGTAGTACCCTCGTAATCCTGGCCATTATTGGCTCTCCCCGGCTTGCCATACGGATACCACAATTCAGTGTACTTAGAGCTAAAACGTACTTCCACCATGGTGGCCTCCTTATATAACAAGACTGGCTGACTAATTAATGTTAATGAAGTAGGACGATCTTTCTCCCGTGGCTATCATATATATCGATCAGGTAAGGTATCCGGTAATATCTTCTTCGTGTAAGTTAAAAAAACTGATAGCCACGGTTCAGATAGTCCTCAGCATGATGAAGCAAGCAGTAGAATAGCGCGACTTGATCGCGCGCGACCCTAGCTAGATAGCTTGATAGAAAGCTAGCCAGACTAAGCGCGCCTGTTGCTAATCCCCGTTGTCCATCACCTCTCCGTTTAGTTGGAGGGTTCAGATGTAAAAATAAATGTACATCTCAATATGTCGAATTGATAGCGTTGTTTCTGAATTGATTTTTAAAGTGCCAATCTAGATATTAGTATATACAAAACGTATAAGTATTGTCAAGGCTTTTTTTAGCCTTCATGCCATATCGGGACACTACCAAACTGTCTGTTGATCAAGTAATTAGTGGAGTAGAACAGTAGACGCAAACTACCACTGTGGATCTTCACAGAATTTGCCATCAGCAATAAAATGTTGCTTTCTTAGTTTATTTCCTTTACCATACCATCAGTAACACCTTTAACAGTGGTGGGCACGGGAGTACCGATGTTTGCTACTGTAACTAATCACCCAAACTTTATACAGCACTATTTCCTAGGTACTTCACGGCTATCAGAAATCTTTAATATCCCTCTAATTGTTATTGGTGGATCATTACTTGTTTACTTTATCTTCATACCTATCGCTAGAGTAGTACTAGATGTTCTGGACTTTCGTAGGTTAAGGGATCGTAAGCTGGTGTTTTTAGAGTTAACACCACCAAGCTACGCTACTAAATCACCACTAGCTACAACCCAGTTACTTGATACTATTCATGGCTTACTTAACGGTCTGACGCATACGGAACACTTATTAAACCGGAAACATGTATTGCCGTTGGAAATATTTGGTAGTCGAGAGACTGGTATTCGCTTTATAGCAGTCCTTGATCCAGGAGACGTAGGGCCCTTTCAGCAGCTAGTCATCTCCTATTTGCCACATATCCAGTTTCGGGAGGTTAAGGACTACATTACACCAGAGCTCAATGGGCAGGATTCCCGGATACTAGAGTTCGTCCAAAGTAACCACTTTGCCTATAGGATGGCCAAGCATGAGAACCTAGCCGAGCATGATCCAATGGACTATATTACTCGGGCAATGGCGAAATTAGAAAGCGGCGAGTTATCTGCCATTCAGCTTGTCTTGTCTCCAGCTTCTAGAAGAGCAGCTAATAAGATTCGTAGCCAGCTACTACACGGGAAAGATAAAGGCTTAAACCGTGAATGGTGGCATTATCCGTTTATTATCCTATGGTGGGTGGTTAAAGCAGTTTTTGCCGTTTTACGCGCCATCTTAGAATTGATAGGTGACGAAGTGTCTGGAGTCAGGGCACCAAGGTACAATTCAGATCAAAGCCATATGTATAACCAATATGGTCAACAGCCAGTCAGCCCTATAAACGCACCTGTTATGGACACTACTAATGCCAAGCTAGCTGAACAGCTATTTAGTGTAGACATTAGGGCCCTTACTGTTGGGCCAGACTGTGCTACCAGAGCCCAAGGACTAGCCAATGCCCTATATATGTTCCCCGAGTACCAGGTTACCAAGGGTTACACTTGAGGAACGCTCGATTATTTAAACAGCGCCGAGAACAACACAAGCTAGAATCGTTCCATAAACGTTTACCATCAATGTTTACCCACAACTCTTCGATCCTGGGAGCATCTGAAGTAGCAGCTCTGTATCACTTTCCGTACGGAGAACATATTCAGTCTGAGGATATGGTTAAATCGCTATCCCAAACCTTGTCAGCTCCACTCTCTATGAAAGTGCATAGTGATGCAGCAGACTACGATGTTATGTTAGGCATGAATAAGCACCATGGGAGTAATACAGTTATTGGCTTAACAGCTAAAGAACGAGAGAAACATGTCTACTTAATTGGTGGCACCGGTAATGGTAAAACCACTATGCTAGAATATGCACTTTTGCAGGACATTAATGTTGGCAATCGCGTAGCTTTTATCGATCCGCACGGCGATGCGGCTCAGAAGCTACTTAAATATATTCCTAAGTCTCGGATTAATGACGTAGTCTATCTAAATCCTCGGGATATTAAGCACCCGATTGGTCTTAATCTGCTGGAATTACCAGAAGGACTTGATGAAGATGAGCTTCTTGTAGAAAAAGAGCGAGTAACTGAAGCCGTGGTGTCAGTACTTAGAAAAGTCTTTGCTGATGATGATGCTAATGCCCACCGTATTGAGTCTATGCTTAGAAATACTATCCGTACGGCTTTTACAACTGAACAACCAACCCTATTTACATGCCTAGAATTAATACGTAACACTGAGTATCGAAATAAGGTGGTTGCTAAACTGACTGATTCACACTTAAAAGACTTTTGGCGAGAAGAGTTTGGCAAAGCTGGGGGCATGCAACGAGTTAGTATGAGTAAAGGTTTAACTAGTAGATTAGATAGGTTTGATCATTCTGAGTTTGTATCCCGTATGATGAGTCAAAAGAAGTCTACCATTAGCTTTGAAGATATTATTGATTCCGGAAAGATACTTATCTGTAACTTTTCTACTAACATGGGTGAAGATACTTCTGCCTTATTCGGAACAACGGTACTGGCTAAGCTAAAGATTGCGGCAGAGCGACGGAGCGAACAACCGGAAGCTGAACGAAAACCGTTTTATGTTTACGTTGATGAATTCCAGAACTTTGCTACTACACCATTTGTGAAGATGTTATCTGCTAGCCGAAAGTATAAGCTATTTCTAACTATTGCTGAGCAATCTACCAACCAACAGGAAGAACAGAGACTGACTGAAGCCATCTTAGCCAATGTTAGTACAATCGTTTGTTTCGGTTTGGGTAGTACAGCCGATGAACGTTTACTGCTTGGCCGGTTTGAACCGTGGTTAGAGCGAGGCAAACTAGTTAACCAACCAGCTTATAGCTTTTATGCACGAGTTAAGGCAGAGGAGCCAATGGAACCAGTATCTGGTGAAACTATTGTGCTGCCGTCAGAGCAAGCTAGTGAAGATCGGGCTGAGGCAGTCATCAAAGCATCGAGGGATAACTTTGCGGTGGAGTGGAATAGCATAAAAGGGAGTAGGGCTAAAAGCACCCCTAAGGAGCCTCCTGAAGAGAAAATGGATGATAAAGCCGAAGATCCTGACTTTAGCCCTCAAACTGATCCACTAGATGCTTGATCTTGATACGATACAGGGATTAGGTATGTATACTAACGGTTTAGAAGGGCTTGTGTTTGCTTGCGAGGAGACATGAGTCTTTCTTTTGTTTATAAATAGTCGTCGATCGTCTCGAGCTATATCAATAAGGTATGGCTCACCAACCAGACCATCCGCCTCACGTTCTCGGTAGACAGTAAGCACTTCGGTGCTACTTCGAAAGTCTTGAGGTAATTCATGGCTCATAACCTAATAATAGACCTCTCAAGGTTCACCGTTACTGCCATATCTGTACTAGACTTAATGACCAGAGTGCTACAATTATTTGGTGAGATTTATCATAAAACCTGACGACGATACTTTAGAAATGCTTTTACAGACCGAGAACTACAAAAGGCTTTGGAAGCAAAACAGTAGGAAAATATTAAAAGCATTTAGGGTAATTACGGGGCTAGACTTTCAGCAGAAAGTTATCTCTGCAAGGATATTTAACGGTGGCCAGAGTACGGCTGGTTCCTTCCATTATGCTATGAAGCTTAGAGCTCTGGTAAATGAAACAGCATCAGACAGTAAACTAATCCTGCTTGTTCATGAACTGTCTCACAGGTTACTCGGTGGGAATGGGCTAGGAGTTGTCAACCTGGGCTTAATAGCAGACCGAGAAGAGTCTGATAGTGATAAAGGCAATGAGATGGAGCATCGTCATACATATTTATTTGAATATGACGTAGTTAAACTAGCTTTGGGAGAGGAAATGGCTGAAGCTTGTATAAAATTTGAGGAAAAAGAAGGTGACGATATTAATGACGGTTCTCATCAACGAGCTTGGAAATGGGCTATGGGTATGACCTTCGAGGAACGTCAAAGAGCGATCAAAATGCTCACTACTAAAGCCGTGCTTAGAGATAAGTGGGCAGACTTTGAAGACAAAGAGATAGTACGAGCAGATCCTACTACTTGGTTTAAGGGGCTTATCTCAGGACAGTCCTGACATTGTTCAGCACACCTCAACACGTATTTCTATGTAATACAAACTCGTGTAACACAATTAAAGGAGTGTTATGATTTAGGGATGCAATATGTCTATCATGGTGTTCCGGAAGAGATGAAAGGCAATAATCTAGTGCCTCTTAACCAGATGCAGACATCACATCCCGAACTTTACAAAAAGTACCGACAAAAATATGAAGGCAGAGAAGCTGTAATGCAGAAAAAAATCCCTTTACTGAATTGCCTGTGGAATGATGTCATCCAATTTATGCCAGTACATCCTCGTAAAGTATTTGAGCTTCAAAAGAAATTAGGTCTCATTACTGAAGTCCCGCCATATAAATTCTTTGAAATTGATATATCAGTATTTAATATCGATAAGATGGTTGTCTACTTTAAGACTGCGATTGGAGAACAAAATGTAGAGGTCAAGTGGTTTCGCGATGTCAATCTGGCAGATATTCAGGAAGTTCCTAAGGCTACTTTCGACTACTACACATCTCTTGTTGGCACTGGAGAATTACCGTTTAATTACCAGTTTATTCCACACGTTCTTTATATGGGGACTGTCGAGACCTCTAAGTTGCCAATTATTACGATCTAGCTAACCATTAAAGAAACATCCGCATAATTATTTATGAATAAGTATATGGACGGTGATTGTGGGCATTGCCGGAACTAAGCTCTCTAATAATAGGCCCATTCTGTCATATGAGGCGACAAACCAATTATTGCAGGCAGTTCTTTTGATGTAGTTTGCTTTCCCACATAACAATAAGCAATGCTACGGGAGTGTCCCTCAACCAATACTTTTTTACCCTCAATATTTTGGCCAACGAGAATAATTGGCGGTAAGGCTACGCCTGCCTCAATCTTTGTTGCAATTTGATTTATTACGTCGGGGTCAACATTTTTGACGAGAAGACCCTTTTTTAACTTCGACACGGTTTTGGGGAGTAACCTTTCGTTGTTGGTCATAGAAGGATAGCTTTTAAGACGAAGGACTTTCAGGAGTTCTACTTGTGAAAGATTAGACAGGAACCAATTTGTGTTATTGGGGAAGTTTGTAAATAGTCCCTCGTCGGGCCATCCTCTACACAGACCTAATACTTTAGCTCTCTTTTTATTGTCTTTGTAGTTGGAGTAATCAGGTTTTTCAATCAATGTTTCATCATAACCAAGCATCTTGAGTGCCTTCAGGCTTCCTGCTCGAAAACGAGAAGAATGCAACTCTGCGGACAAAAACACTCCGATCACCTCTTCGACAGCCATTTCTCGGATAATATTCATGGCTTAACTATAACAAAAATCAGCTTGGGAGTCTGAGACTTAGAAATCTCTGTAAGAGACAGAGCGGGATGGATAATATCACCTACCTATTGTCTGATTGGGGAGTACCACGTGTTCTCAAAGTACCACTTGAAGTAACTACTTCGTTACGGCCAGGAACCATCAGCCCCTCAACCATGTGGCCATCAACCAAAATTTGGTGACCAAATTTTCTGGTTCTTTCTTCCTCTCGTGATGGATCCTTTTCTCGATGCTCAAAGGCTATCATTGGCTTATTCTCCTTGACCGCACCAAATAGCTTTAGAAGCGCATATTCGGGAGTTTGTCTTGGTTCTTCAAATCTTGGAGTACCTTCATCGTCTGGAGTACTATTAACTTCCCTAGCAGTATTCACAGTTTGTATAAGATTAGCAACCGTAGGATCTTCACTGGCTACCGTGGTTAACCTATCAAGAGCATCGTATAAGGAAGCAGTAGTAACAGTACCCTTAATCGTCCCGTCTGTATCCCGAATACCATTTCCCCCCATAACACCTTCCTCGGTATTAAAGTCAATAATCATCTTTGAGGCGTTAGACCTAAATCCTTCTATAGCCTCGATGTTCGGGCTTAGTGCTTCTGGTGTTATGGCTTCGTTACTTGACATTATCTTTCCTTATTTCTATGTTTTTATCTTAAAAACTAACATTATCATATTAGCATAAGGTTGATGTTATGTCAATAACTCCGTCTGCTAGTGTATAAGTGTTTCTGGATTACTAGGTGAAGCACCGCTTATAGCCTTACCCTGTTCTTGTACTCTCCAATAATTACAACTTGCTTAGTCGATAGACGGCAGCTACCGAGGTTATAGCGAAGTTATGTTCAGGCTCTAGGGTTGTGCACTGTCTCTTGGCTTTAAGCCACGTTACGATCCTAACGAAGAGCACATTTGGCTACCCTAAAACTAACTGCTACCATAAATATATGGCATGGAATATTGAATACTATAAAACCTATAGCGGACAAGAAGTCATCAAGGACTTTATTGATAACCTGCAAGAAAGTACGCAAGCAAAGTTGGGTCGGCAGCTAGATTTACTTGAGGAACACGGCAATCATTTGAGTATGCCCCATGCAAAAGCCATGGGTGGTGGCTTAATTGAACTAAGGGTACGTGGTAAGCAAGAAGTTAGGATATTCTATGCTTTCGCAGTTGGTAAGCACATTTATCTATTGCACGCCTTTGTTAAGAAAAGTAAAACTACCCCTAAAAAAGAACTCAATATAGCTATGCAGCGTAAGCTTGAGATTGAAAAACGTAGCATATAAGACACATTTTACTTGACAATAATGTAACATATACGATACAATCTATTGAGGAGAAACCATATTATGACAACTTGGAAACAACATAAAGCAGGACTAATGAAAAATCCAAAGTTCAAGGATGCCTATGATGCACTTGAGCCTGAATACAGACTAGCTAACGAGCTGATCAATGCCCGCATTGGTAAGAAAATGACACAAACGGAAGTAGCTGAAAAAGCAGGCGTCAGCAGGACAGTTATCGCACGGCTTGAGAGTGGCACAACTAACCCTACTCTCGGGACAGTCAGTCGCGTAGCTAGTATACTTGGCAAAGAATTAAAATTAGTTGGTAGTAGCCACTAAAGCCAAGATTTTCCAATTGCTATCAGGTTCTCAGGAAGTAGGTAGAATACTGGGCGACTGGTAGAAGTCTAGTACCTAGAGCCTTCGCTTCACCTACCACGTATAAGCTAAACTCTATTTTGCATCGATAACAATATCATTAATATAACCTCTGTATACTTTTGGACTTTAAACAGACCTAAAAGAACAAGAGACTCAACAAACTAGTGAACAGTTAGACATTAGTCGTTAAAGATAACTTTATTTCTAGCACTGCAGAGCAACTGTTATTAGTAGTTACCAGAACTCAGTTGCCGCATACTTGGCATGCACAATTCCATAAGTATCAACAAACAACTACCTACCTAGCTCTAGAGCTAGATCCAGTAACTCATCCCAGCTACGGGAGTTTGGATCTTCAGCCCAGGTATTTAATCTTCGTATGTTATTGTTCAAAGCACGTAGGGATCGAAACTCTGTGATACCTTCTACCGCTTGATCAAGCAGAAACCTAGCTGGCATTAAATTGTCTGGGCTCTTGGAGAATCGCCTATACGATTCAAAATACGCTTCAAAAAACAGCTTTTCATCTACTCCTTTAGATACTAGCCCGGCAAGCATAATTCGCTCGGGTAGATAAATACTGCCAAACTTACTTTTCATTACATCAATTTTGTCTCTTTCAACTTTAGTAAAGCGTCCCGAAGCTGTATCCGAGCTATAATAATCCGTAATCGCATCTTGAAACGCTGACCATAAATCACTTTGTTCATACTTCTGTCCAAGAAGTAGCATAGACGTATATTCTGTCACGGCTTCATTAAACTCATGTAGCCTTCCGCTATGCAAACCAATCCTTGCTACATCTACAAAAAGTCCGGCAAGCTCCTCTCGGTTATGTGCCAAAGCCTGCACAATGTCAGACTCAGATAATACAATATTACCCTCACTATCAGCATGGGGGTTATCTTTGCCAACATACTTTTTATTTGAAGCGGTTACCGTTTTGCCTGAGTATACATGTGTAAATTCGTGGAATAAGACTTGTTTAAGGTTCTCTGGCTCATATACTAATCTAGCATCAACGTTAACTATATTTTCAACCGCCGAGTACGATCCCCCAGAATCATCTAACGCATGAGCAACAGGATCACTCGCGAAAACATATATATCATCAATTAAGAGTTTCTTTTTTCTGTCTGGTTTTGCTTGAGAGGGCAGAATCCCTTGATCAATAGCCTGCTGAAATGCTTCTTCATACTGTTTCATTAGCTCCGGTAGTTGTTCGTCTAAATGTCTCTGGGCTTCTTTCATAGCTCTCGAATGTGCTTCTACCAGAACCAACCTATCTTCGTTTGGTGTGCTAGGATCTCGAAAGAAACCAGCATAATCATATAGCTTCGTTGTTGGTATAGACAAGTCTTCTGTGAGGCTTGATTCCACAAGTGGGAGATCCATATCAAAAATGGCCGATTCAAGCTCTTCGTCTGTACCTACATAGTCACCCAAAAGACTGTTGAACGCCGTAGAAGCACGTTGGTCAGATAATATTGCTTCTGCTTGACCAACTAACACGTCAGCAGATAATCTTCGGTCTACATAGGCCTCAAGAAGGTCTTCTTGTCCATTACGAATATCCGTTGGGAGATTAGGGTAACTTTCAGAAGGCCGACGTTTTTGTAGTGCTTCGATCTCAAGTGTTGCTTCTACCCACGGGACAGCAAATGGGCGAGCAGGACTACTGCTATAATCACTCTCATACATGAGAAATGACTCCGGAATAGTTGTAAATGATTGTGGTGTTGTTTCAGACATATTTTTTGTGTTTTCTAACAGATATAATAGTAGCATAAGCTTGATGATTCGTCAAGTGTAGTGTAGAGCCGTGTTTCACTATACTCATCCCTAGCTATCACTAAGGGATGACGACTGCTCCGGCTCTGCCGCATCAGTCCAGAGATGTTCGTCTTTATTAGTCTCCAGCAAAGCTGACTTGGTAGTTGCCAGAAACGTTAAGCCTAGCAATTGTGTTGGGCGGCAAGTCAGCCCTATCCGCTAACGCCGCTTGACTTAGGCCAAGATCTTTTCGGTACTTTCTAATTCTTTTGCCGGTCAATATATTAGTTTGATCTGTGTTCATAATCTGCAATATTAAGTTTTATCCTTATGTTCATTTTATCATGCATAGAACCTTAGAAGATCATGGTTGAGAAGGTGTGGAACTATTTTATTATGCCGGAGGCTAGGTCGAGCCATGTCTAGGCGTCTGGTAGGTTCGTGTCTCGTCTATTTCTTCTTCGGCAAATGGTCGAGCGGGCATATAACCGTTGGCCACGACCTGACGCCGTGCTGCCAAAACAGCCTCAGGATCAAGGGAATAACGGAAACCTCGGCTTGCTTTACCGCTATAAGAGTAAACATACTTCTGCCGACAGCTTTTTTTAGACTAGTCTCGTGGGTGTTGCCATGAAGCCCTACACCTACACCAAGCTTATAGGCCAATCTATTGTAAGCTGCCTGAAATTCTGGGTTAGAAGATGACGATGAGGATGAACAAGAGTTTGATGGCGAAGCAGCACCACTAAATGCTTAGTCTTACCCATACTCTATAATTTAAACTAATCTAAGGTCACCAAGAACCACCCTCGGCAGGAGATTGAGGAGCCGCACCCTGTTGACCGGGCTGTTGTAGCGGTAGAGTATCTTCTGGCCCCCAACCTTGTTGAGGCTGTGCGTTAGGATCATAACCCCAGCTTCCAGAAGCCTCAAATCCAGTAGCTGCTTGTGTACTTCCTTCAGTTGGGGCCCAGCTGCCAAAACCACCGTCAGAAGCTTCGGGTGCCAATGGGCTAGCTGCTATAGCTGGTTGACCACCATAAAGTTCACTTACCTTTTGACGAGCCATGCCTACGACTTGTTCTTTAGCATAGCCTCTAGCACCAGATACTGCCCCTGTTGCCGCCTTGCGAGCAGTATGCGTTGGTCGTAGGGCAGCTTTTATAGCACCGAATTTGCGAACTTTCATATTGCCATCGTCATCAAACCTAGCAACTCCAGCATTCTCTAAAGCACCACGGACGGCAGCACCACCAACGTCGTGACCAACTTTCTTGGCAAATTCTTGTAGGGCAGGATTTCCTAGTGCATCACGCGCTTCTTGAAAGTGAGAGCGTTGATAAGAGGGGGTTTCGGGTCCCCAACCTTGTGAAGCTGATGGTGTTTCAAATGACATTTTTGTTCTTTTTGTTTTTAATTAATCTACCTTAATATTATACATAAATTTTATTAATTGTCAAGTTTATGGACTTGGGGCCTCAGACTGTTTCGCGTATTGGGCTTTGATTTGGCCAACAGCTCACCTGCAAACTAAGCGGCTGCGCTTTGAACTTCCGAGAAATGCGCCTCATGCTTGCCGTTTATTTTACCATCATCGTGGACAAAGAAGTCCATAACACCAGAGCGAATCGGCACAACTAAGCGCGCACCATACCGAGTAATGCTAGCATGTTGCAAGTCCTTAATTGCTGCCTCTATGGCTGCTTTACGCTGTTCGTCGTGCGTACGAACTGCTTCGATGTTATTTGTTTTACGGAGATAGCGATCGCCGACATCAATTTTAAACTGGGCTGGTAAGTGCTGACCTATGCCATAATCTGCACCGCCTTCAGTATCACCAAGCTGTACCCAGGTGGTTTTTTCATTTAGTGTTAGCCCGTAGCCGTCAGGCGCTTCTTCAATTGGCGCATCTGAAGCTACATCCTTAGGCGAACTGTAAAATGTACGGTCTGATCCGAAAGAGCCCTGGGTATCTGCGGAGCCGCTGCCTATGTCTATCGTACCGTCATGGATAACCACCCTGGGTATAGTTTTTTCGAGCGCATCTTCCTTGAGATCCAGCTCACCATACTGCGAGTCACGAGCATACGGTGCAGTTTTGACAATTTCGGCAAGCGGAATTGCGATTGTACCTGCGTTTGGGCCGTCTCCTCTGTAATTCCATTCATCAAAATCTTCAGACCAGTGAGGTGTTGGTGAGTGATAGCGATCTCCGTAATATTCTAGGTTTGGTGTATTAAATTTACCGAATCGAGCAAGCTGAGTTCGGCGAGGCAGCAATGTGTTAGCAGCATAAACTTGGTTGAAGTTAGCTGTGTTATGGAATAATAGCTGACCTGCAAAGCGAACATCATCCCAGAACGTTTTTTCAGCCCTTTCGATGTTAGCAAGTGGATTGGTTTTTATATAGTCTTGCGAGGCACTTCGACTTATGTCCTGCTCCTTAAGATCAATTGCCTCACCGGCGTCCGTAAATAAACCAGACCGTTTTATTTTATTTTGGATTGCTAAGTGATTTTCAATCACTCTTTGCTTGTCCTCTTCGGTGAGGGTCGTTATGGCAACGCTAGATTCAGCAAATAGCGCCTCATTGGCTCGAGAGACCGCCATAAGCTCAGCGCGCTGGAGTCGCCTGTCTTCTGGTTGACGCATACGGGCTAAACGAATACCTGCTAGGACGGGTAGAGCAGCCTGCCCATAGCTGGGAGGAGTATTACCCATATCTGTGAGCGAGATTATTTTGTCATGAATCTCATTTGTCGAAAAAAGACTGCCAGCAAGGATACCCTCCAGCTTCTGTGCCTGCTGTGCCCTACCTGCTTCGTCAGTTGGTACATCGTTATCTAAAACGTCTTTAATAACGCCATCCATCGTGTAGTGCAGTTCATAAAAGCCGTGCAGACCCTCCCTCAGCTCAGGAGACGATTTAAAGGCGCTGTCTTCCTGAGCCTGCTCCACCCGCAAATCAATGGCTTGTTCTGTCTGGAGTTGGCGCTCACCGGCTTGGCCAGCTTCTGTTCCTGACATATCCATAGATAGCTCCTCTTGCGAAGGCTGAGTAAGGGGCAATGCTTCTGGCTTGAGATTAGGGTTTAGGCTTACTGTTTCTGGACTCATTTGTTTTGGCTTTTTATTATAGTTTTACTTAACAGATATAATATTAACATAAGCTTGTTGATTTGTCAATATGATGGTGGTCCGTAGCTAGCCAGGTACGGAACTATTCCACGCAAAACTAAAGTACAATGAAGTTGTAGCAAGAGAGTACCGAGATAATACAAACATCTTCGGTCAACTCAAACACTAATGCTTAGTGCTTCGCTGTGACTTGAATGTTTTTAGCTTGCCAGCCGATAAGATTGCTTTGCTGCCGAGCCTTTGCTTTAGTGTATCTCTTGAGACGGGAGCAGTGTCGTCCCTACTAACACCTTCTCCTATCATCCTCATCGCATAACGATCAGCTCACGGGAAAATCGCTTGACCAACTCTACTATGTTTAACATTCTCCATACGAGTCCGGGCTAAAATAACGGCAGTGTTGTCTTCAGCTCCTGGCTTCACAGTTAGCTGCCAAGTGTAATGTAAAGCTGGTTTTTCAGTCTTAGATGTCCATTGTGTCTCAAAAATAATAGTCATCTCTTCATCATCAATCTCAACAACTTTTGCTCTATCGTCCCTATGTCCGTCGGGCATAGTATCACCCACCTGTAAACGCTTAGGTTCTGGAGCGTTAGCTGGAAGAGATCGAAACTGTTCTGGCATGATTGGGTCCAATCGTTGAGGAAGAAGCGGGCCAGCAAATCCCTCACCAACCATACCCATTCGTGTAATTCCAAACCGGCCCGACCAAGCTTCATCTACGCTCGTAGGTACAATAATAGCAGTGTCATATGATACGTCTGGATTGGCGATAATTGAATCACCAGACATTGGCAGTGAAGCTTCATCTGGGTTAAGGATCTCAATATTGGGTGTATTTTGTTTTTCTGGCATGGTTTTATATTTTAAAATTTCAGGCAGCAATAATTTCCATATCACTTGATTGGTCAATTTGTTTTAGCCTACCCGTAACCCATTTTTTACGAGCATTAAGTCGTTTTGCAATTCGACCTATTTCTAACCCACCCGACATTCCTTTTATAGGTTTGCCCAGGAGAGTTGAAAATTCATCTTTACAATGTGTGAGTCCTAGATCAGAATTCAATACCGTAGTTATCTGATCGACCGCAACAACAAACTTACCAGCTTCCCGTTCAGTCAGAACGCCATTTTCGTCCACACTTAATTTTCCTGCTTGTAATAATTCACTGGCTTTTTCCTTTATAATGCCGAAAGTTTCTGGGTCTAAAGACAAAAAACCTATAAGATGAGCTATCGTATCATGGTCATAATAATCATCTTCAGGAGTAGTCCATACAACTTTACCTTCTGCGAGTGCCTCTACATACTCTTTTCCACTTATCTTTTTATCTATTCCCTGATAGTCACGCTGCTTTTCAACAAATTCGAAAGGTGGTTCTTCACTTGTAGTTTCATATACCTTGTTAAAGGTTGAGTTTAAGTGAGCGACCGTGGGAGCGGTGAGTATAATTTCTTGCTTTCCGTCTTCAGTTGTTATGGTCTTTTTTAGAAACCCTAACTCTGGCGCAAAGGGCGCAAAGTTCCTTTTATCCCGCTGGGTAGATCTATCTACTTCTACCATTCTTCTTGGTGCAGTACGATTATCATAATAGTCCTCAGTCTGAACACCTTCGCCACGGGTAATCGTACTAACATAAAGTTCTCCGTTTGGTGTGGTTATTGTTCCAAAATCTGCTTCTAAGACACCTCTACCTGCTTCAGCTGGCTGAGGAAATTGAACATGATAAAGTGTTTCCATCTTATTAATATCTATTTCGCCCGGTATTGCTTCAGGAGGTGGTGTTTCGCCTATATTGGTAGAGTTTAGTGTTTCTGGCATTTTTTTATTTTATCTGACAGATACAATACTAGCATAAGCTTGATGATATGTCAAGTATAGTCTAACGAAGTTGACTCCTCGGGTTCAGACGCATTGCGCCAGATTAGTTCTTTCTTACTCTGCGAGCTAACCAGAGCTTCTGTAGTCGTTGCAAGAAACTTTAAGTCTACATAAGTCTTGTCAAGCTCTTTCGCAGCTAGTCTGAGCATCTGGCGCTGTAAGGCTTTAGTCTCACAGACTATCAACATGGTTGGTAGCTTCCTATTGGTATGATTTTGCCAGGTTTCATCTTCAGCGTATTTAATATACTGTCGTATCTTGCGCTGTATCACTAAGTAGTAGGTAGCTTCTTCATAGCTATCCAGGAAATAGTCATTGGCTTGGGTATGGCTGGTGACAGTGCGGTGTAGATAGGCGTCAGGCATTCTCTCGGGCATACCCTTGCGCTCGGCTAGCTCACTTTTGCTAAAGAACTTGAATTCTTCTGGGTAGAGTCGCTTGAACTCCACATAGACAGAAAAGACATGTAGATAGTGGGCTATTTGATCTTTATTGGCTCGCTTGTCCTGATAAATACTTTTTAGCACCTTTGGACTGGCATAAGGTTGCTGTTTAAAATAGCGAACAGCATTTGGCCTTAAGTAGTAAGTAGCTGGTTTGCCTTTGATTTTATAGCTTTTGTCATAGTTCTGGCCTATATAGTCTTGATCTACTAGTACTCTTAATCTGGCTAGTATTACTCTTGGGTATTTACTGCCTTGGCTTTTAGCTATTAAGTGAGTAGTAGCGAATCGAAATTTATAGAGTGTTTGTAGTAGTTGTATTTGATAGTTGTTTAAGGGTCGTCGGTATTTAGGTGATGGTTTAGGCGTTGTAGTTGATTTATTAGTCATGGGTGTTCTTTCAAGTAGACATAGTTAGCTATATATACATAGTATATATTAATATAAAGATAAAGAGATCCAGTATAAACTCCTTGACGAGCAGATTATATCTATCCTAGCAGTAAGATATCCACAATTACATATTAGTCGCATAAAACTACTTGTAACTATACATACTTGTATAGTATTATATACATAGATGTATAGATAACAGAGGGTATCATGGCTAGACCACTAGGATCAAAAAACAAAAATTCATCAGGGCAACCATCGTATACTGCTCTGTCTACAGAGGAAAGACTTATAGTGCTAGCCAATTTAATAGTTGATCGAATAGTGGCCGACCAGCGAAATAACGGCAAACTACTTAAGAAGCTCGTGAGGCGCGACTATGTATGAACAAACGCTTGTTGAAAATGCCGTTGCGGCAATTCGCGTTTCAACCACCAAACAAGGTACTGATGGTGATTCTCCCGAAGCCCAAAAAGAGCAACTCGAGCAATTCGCAAAACTGCACAATATAAATCTAAAAAAGACGTTTATCTTTTTAGAATCCGCAAGTAAAGCTACCCAGCCAATGCAGGAAGCTATTGATTACTGCAAAAATCCGAAAAATGACATTCAGCTCTTTATCATTAAGTCGATCGACCGCTTCACGCGTGGTGGTGCAACGCCTTATGACCAATTAAAAATGCAGTTAGAAACCTACGGAGTTAAACTTGTAGATATCTACGGAGTTATAAGTTCACGAAAAGTAAATACTTTGGAGCATCTAAATGTTAAGTATAAATGGAGCGAGTACTCTCCAAGCCAAAAGACTGAATTTTTAGAAGCTGAGCGAGCTAAAGATGAGTTACGCGACATTATGAGCCGGATGATTGGAGCCGAAGTACGCTATACGCGTATGGGTTATTGGATGCGACGTCCACCTTACGGATATGACAGCATGCCCATTGATACCAATAACGGTAAACGACGCGTACTTAAGCCACACCCTACCGAGTCAGACTATATTATTAAGATGTTTGACCTGAGGGCTCGTGGTACTCTAAGCGATTCTCAAATAGTTGATAGAATTAATAATCTAGGCTATGGATCAAGAAAGTTTAACTATCACGACCGCATTAATAAAAGCGCAGGCATCCAGAAAGGTGGCTACAAGCTTAATATAAAACAGTTTTGGTCATACATACATAAACCTATCTACTCTGGTGTAATTAACGAAAAATGGACTGAGTATAAACCCATTAAGGCAAAGTTTGATGGGCTTGTCTCCTATGAGACATTTAACGCCGCAAACCGAGGGAAAATAGTGATTAATGAGCAAGACGGAGTCATTTCTATGCATACTCGTCCGGCACCAGAGCATTTAGTTGCAAAAGGAGCTCGTAATGCCGACTTCCCTTATCGCAAAGTTATTATGTGTCCAGGTTGTGAGATGCCATTGTTTGGTAGTGCCTCCAGGGGCGGGACTGGTAAACACTATCCGGCATATCATTGCAATAAGCGCGGTCATTACTTTCGAGTACCTAAAGAAGAGTTTGAAAGTACGATTGAGAGTTTCGTCCATAAAGTAACATTTTCACAAGACTACATCGATAAGCTTAGTAGCGCCGTTGAGATTGTCTGGAGACAACGCCAACAAGTAGTAAATAAGGAGGAGCACAGTATCGACATGCGTATTAATGAATTGAAGGCTCAAGCTTTAGCTACGGTCGATAAAATAAAGTTCTTGAGCAGTGAAACGGCAATTAAATATATGGAGGAGGATCTTATGAGGATAGAAGCTAAGTTAGCAGAGCTAACAAGCGAAAAAGAACAAAAAACTAGTGTTCGACCAATAAGTTTTGAGATAGTTATGAAGTACGCCAAGTACTTTCTGGAACACATAGATTACTTGTTGCTTCAACAGAGTGATCCAGTGAAACGAGCTAACTTTTTCGGGGTTATTTTCGACAAATTACCAACCTATCAGACAATATTTTCTGGAACGGAAGATGTTAGCAAGATAACAGGGATAAATGAACTGTTTAAAGTTAAAGGAACTAATCAGTCTTTGTTGGTGCCCCCAGGAGGATTCGAACCTTCAGCTTCTCCTTAGGACGGAGTTGTTTTATCCATTGAACTATGGGGGCGTCTATAGCAGTTAGTAAAAACTAACTGACTAAAGTAAATTTATCATGTACGGAAGGATATACGAATATTTCGTTTTTCTTAAACCAATGGGCGATTTCTAGTTTCGCCTCTGCAGGATCACCCGAAGCATGTATTAAGTTTGGAATAGATAGCCCCTTGTTATTGGCGTACTCGAAGCTAATATGAGAATAATCGCCTCTAATCGTGCCTGGATCTGCAGCCTTAGGCTCGGTTGTACCAACCATCTTACGGACCAATGATACTGCCTCTACGCCTTCTAGTACCATTGCTAGAATTGGGCCCTCTTGCATGAACTTTAAAGTTACATCAAAAGCTTCTTGTCCACGCCTGGAAATCATCTTGCCGATAGTTTCATAATGATGGAAGTAGTGCTCTTCAGATGGCCGTAAAACCTTAGCGGCGACAATTTTTAATCCGACCCTTTCAAAGCGAGTAATTATTTCACCCGTAATACCTCTTTGCATCGCGTCCGGTTTTAATATTATTAGCGTTCGTTCCATTTATATATCTTTCCTTTTTAATTATCCTAATTATAACAGATGAGGCACCCTATAAATAGTGATTCAAGCGATAATTTATCATGTCGCGAAATAATTTTACTGGGCTATAATAATAGTATGCAATTCCAAAAAGCAAAAACTGATTTTCTTGAACATTTAGAAATTGAGCAAAACAGGTCGCAAAATACGATCGCAAACTATGACCATTACCTTACTCGACTAGAAGACTTTGCGGGAGATATTAATGTCTCAGAAATCGACTCAGAACTTGTACGTAAATGGAGGTTATGGCTCAACCGGTTAGCGTCTGGTAACAACAACGAGCTTAGTAAGACGACTCAAAACTATCATCTGATTGCCCTACGAAGTTTTCTAAAATACTGCGCAAAAAGAGATATTAAAACACTTAGCCCAGATAAGATTGAGCTTGCTCGTACTAAAAGACCACAGGTTACGTTTCTTAATGAGGATGAGCTTGCGAGAATATTTGAACAACCAGACACTTCAAATGAGGCGGGGATCAGGGATCGGGCAATCTTAGAACTACTTTTTAGTTCAGGTCTTCGTGTGAGTGAACTTGTTGGACTAAATATTGATAATTTGAATTTAACTCGACGAGAATTTATGGTTAGAGGTAAAGGCCAAAAAGATAGACCGATTTTTATCAGTGTAGAAGCAGCATCTTGGATCCAAAAGTACCTCGATCAACGTTCAGATAATGCCAAACCTCTATTCATTAGATATAGCGGTAGTAAAAAGGTTGATTTGAGTGGCAACTTCCATCGTTTAACTGTTCGAAGTGTTCAAAGGCTAGTCGCAAAATATGCCCTTATGGCTGGCATCACAAAGCATGTAAGCCCGCATACTCTTCGACATTCATTTGCAACTGATCTGCTTATGAATGGAGCTGACCTTAGAAGCGTTCAAGCAATGTTAGGTCACAGTAATATAGCAACGACTCAAATTTACACTCATGTCACTGATCCCCATCTGAAAGCTGTTCATGAAAAGTTTCACTCAAACAAGCTAGACTAAACAGTCCGTTACTCTACGCCGTTACAAGCCCCATTAGCAAGGTTAACGGTGGTTCCTATAACCTTCTGGATTTCACATATACTTTTCTGTGTTTGAATTGCAAATCCTGGCGAATCTGAATTTAGGCTAGAGATATCAATATTCGACTGAATACTTTGTAAGACACTTTGAGCCTTGCCTGTTGAAACAATTTGCGCCTGTGCATCATGTAGGGCCAAATCTGAAGGTCCATTTTGAGCACTGATATCTACGGAAGTAGCAACACTCCCATAAACTGGCATGATCTTCATATAAATTTTCGCTGATAAAAAGCTTGCCATTAATAATGTAACACTACACTTAGAGCCTGAGCTACAAGGGACATATTTCACTCCTGACGGCAAGCTGGCAAGGCTTATATTAGTCGACCCGGGATGAGATGTTGGATATAGATAGAAAATATTAGTTGCTGATGTAGGATAACTTGCACTTGAAGCATCTACGAGATCGATTTGTAGAACACTAGCACTACATGAGTTATAAGAGCTAAACGCTGGTAAATTTGTGGGACAGCCAGTGTAAATCGGGTTTGGATCTTGATAATTTACCCACGTAATCGTAATAGTATGAATAACTGATGAAGTAATTACTGGTACTACTTTTGATTGGCCGGAGTTAATCAAATAGGGCAAATTATAAGGGGTTGCATCAATTGTAAGACAGGGATAGCTAACATTGTAGTAGCTGGATCCTGTATCAATAGTGTTATGTGATCCAACATAGGCTAGTCCTGAAGAACATGTATTATAAGATAAGATACTATTTCCTACGGCTATATCATTTTGAATTGCTGCCGTTGCATAGTTAATGCCACTATCAGCAGCATAATATGCTTCTTGGTTGAGCTGACTATTCAGAGCACTCTTGTGGTCACTACTAGCTAGCTGTATGAAACCTATAGCTATAAGACTAATAACAATCATCATTATCATACAGATTAGGATAGATACGATACCAGTTTGATCTAATTTTTTATGTATATCAGACATTATGTTTTAATTATACTCCCTAGTTTATTCTCTGTTGCACCACAGTATTTAGATTAGCAATTGCACAGAAAAAGCCTTGAGTTACAGAAGTTCCGCAGTTATATGTATACGGTGGTGGTCCGGAAGCTGGTACTTGATTCACTTGTGTATTAGGTCCGTAAACAATACCGACATTGATTTGGTACAGATTAGAAGTGCCCACTTGAGTCACTCCAAATGACGAAAGTCTCATAGTATTACCGACCAAACTCTTTACTGGAGATGTAGGCGAAGACGTGGGATTAGTACATGATGTAAAGTTTTGTATTTGAAGTATTGATGACGGCGTAATTGGTGTTTGCTCGGTATATAAAAGATATGAATATCTTGCATTACCGATACAGAGAAAGTTATATGTCTGCCCACCTATAGTTATCGTATACCCGGAGCTGATAGTTGCTCCGTTTAGCTGGATGTCTTGACTCATCCGTTGTTCAATCGATCGTGCCGTCTCCTGGGCTTGAGTCTGTACACTGCCTCGAATGAAGTTATCTGAGACGAACAGCACCGCATATACAAGACCCGTTAGAACAATCGAGAACACGGTCGTGGCAATTAAAAGTTCAACTATGGTAAAACCATGCTGTTTTTCATTCAAAGACATTAGCTTGATCCCTTTGTCTGATAAAACAATTTAGTGTCGCCTGGTACACCTGGAACATTACCCGGCCAACTAACATCTACTTGGTATGTTTTCAGAATTGGAGCTGGGGAGCCAGGAGGCGTAATGTCTGTTATGTCTACACCATAGCCCTGAGCGTAGCCGCCAAAGTTATATGCTCCAGATGAGATACACTGCGTTGAATAACTCGCACCCATAATTAGTGTATAGGTAGGGTTGGTAGGAGTGCCGGTATTTACAAAGCAAGCCCCTCCATTGCCAATAGTTACAGTCGATAAATCATAGCTATTGAGTAATTCCAGTTGCGTTTGTGCGATTGAAGTTGCTATTTGATGATACTGGGCATCCTGTATGTCATCGTATGCCCTGTTTGCACCGATAAATCCTGCTCCCAATATTAACCCAACTACGGCAACAGATATCAGAACTTCTACTATTGTATCCCCTCGTTGGCTAGCTATTTTTTTTAACATTGTACGTTTACCACCTGATAGCCTACGGCTGCGGGATTACCGGGCACACCTAGTGTGACCACCGCCCATTGATTAGTCGTACCACTTTGTAGGCATATTGTGATCTGATCATTGTATGTAGTTGTTGAATAGAAATTTGTTGCTGGAGGCTGGCACAAACTAAAGTTACTAGCACTATTGTCTATATAAATTTCTGGAGAGCTAGATCCGGTTCCAACCAAAGGAATTGATGTAACAGCCAGACCACCACCGCTGTTTGAGCCCTCAACACTATTAGAACAGTCCAATATATTCCCTGTGGCAACAACATTATAGTATGCCACCATAGGTGCCGTAGCTGCCCCCTGTTTTACGCTATCAATTGTAAAGTTATAAGGTAATTTAGTATGGGTAAAGGTATTGGTATTTGCATAACTACCTGTAGCACAGGTTGATACTGCTCCAGTTTCATAAAGTGCACACGGGTGTACCTGATTCAAATTACTAATTGGCTCCATTTGAGCAGTAATAGTATTATAATTATTTTGATTTGAGGCAACGGGATATATATTGTAGGCTGTATTATCTATAACGTTGCCTACATATGGGGTAAAGTCAAAGACCTCGCCAATATACTGACAGCCTTGATTCGAGCCTTGGCCACTACCACCATTACTTAAAGTTATATAGTTTGATGTTGATGACTGAGAACATGCGATATTAGTCGTATTACTTAAATAATTGCCAGTTTGAACTTGGCTAAGTTGCAATTGAAAGTTACTTACTATTTGCCTAATACCTTGGTTGAATTCAGTATTGGCTTGTTGACCAGATATGAAGTTAAATGCAACAGAAATCATAACGCCACTTATTGCTAAGAAAATAAGTGTTTCTATTATTGTAAATCCTAGTGGTATTTTGCCACCCATTATAGTGTGATTATAGCATAAGCATGGTCAAAATACTCCATCTGTTTAACTTCTTTGGGATTAAATAACTAATCCTCGGGCATTAAACCAAGACTTAATCGATGCACCGAACAAAACAATTATTATTGTTGCTGCTATTAGAAGTGGACCATACGGTATTAGAGAGTTCTTTTTAAGCTTGCCTGTAGCCATCAGGGGTAGGGCCAGTAGGGTTCCCAGCAGAGAGGACAAGAAGATCATCACCCCACCATAAAGACCACTACCCAATATAAGCCCAAGAGCAGCACCAAGCTTTACATCTCCCCCGCCTATCCATTTACCAGAAGAAACCTGGAAAAGTATATAAAACACCCCACCACCAACGAAAAACCCATATAGATGCCCCAAAATATAAGGAATGCCTGCACCAAAGAAAATAATCATGACAACTATTTGTACTATAGCCAAAGCATAAAGAGGATAGACCATACGATTTGGAAGCATAAACCATTTAATATCGTAAACTGCCAGGGCAATTAAAAATACTAGATATATTAACCAAAATATAAAGTTAACAAGTCCCGCTCCGGTCATACTAAGAGGCCAGGCAAAAAACGAAACTATAAACAAAAATAAGGTCGAAGCTTCTACCAAAGGATATATCCTACTGATTGGCTTATTACAGTACCTACATTTTCCAGACTGCATTAACCAACTAAAGATAGGTATCAGATCAATTGGAGCTAAAACATGCTCACAGTTTGGACAAATTGATCTTCCTCTTAATATCGAGTATTTTGATTTACTTTTGGGTGATACTGCTTTTTTAGAACCTGAGGACTCATACTGCTTATGGACTCTCCATACATATGCGTTTATGAAACTACCGAAGGTTATTCCAAAGACTATGACAAACAGTAATCCTATATTCATTTAATAATCATTATACGTTTAATAAAATAAATGGAGGTCAATATTAACCTCCATTTATTTATACTTCCGAAAATGTCTTACTTAGTTTTGGTAACAACCAACTGAGCCACCACCAGATATCTCAATAGGGTAAAGGATTGCAATTGAGCTAGCTGAAGCTGAGATTGATATAGGCGAACCCGTGTTTGGAGTAGGGCAAGATGCTCCTAAAGAATACGCTATGTGCCCAGGCGTAACAGTGTTGCAACTAGTACCGTTTTGGGTACAGTTTGCTCCGGCTGAAGCTGAATAGGTTATAGATGTTGGGGTACCAGCAGTTGGAGTTGTTGCAGTGGAAGTAATTGTATTCCCTGAAATAGTTGCTTTAGTTGCAGTAGCACCAGTAAATGTGACTGCTCCCGTTGTGTCACTGATTCCGGTTGGAAGCGCGCCACCGTTTGCTGACTCATACTCACTAACACCACCACCGAAAGTTGTTGCGTCAGTTTTTATATTACTATTTCGTGAAGTTCTTTGAAGTGCTGGAACTGCTAACAGCACGATTATTATAATTACTGCAGCAATTGCAAGTACGATCAAGGTTTCAACGATAGTAAAACCTTTATTATTCTTTATATTTTGTAACATTTGACTAATGCCCCCTTAGCGATATTAATATTTTCCCTTATCATAATGGTTATACTTAAAATTGGCAAATACTTATCCACAGCCATATTAGCCGGCACCACTCCCGGAAATGGCCCCTGAGCCTGCCAAGCCATAAATTGGTAACAGTATGGCTACTACTACTATTATCGCCACTATGCCTAGCATAACCATCATAATTGGCTCAATGACGGTAGAAATGTTCTTAATAATATTTTCTACCTCAGTCTCGTAATATTCAGCAGCCTTTGACATCATCGCTTCTACGGCACCCGACTTCTCGCCAATTTTGAGCATGTTCGGAACAAGCGGCAAGAAGTATGGATCGCCAGTTAGTGCATCTCCCAAGGAAGTACCTCCCTTTACTTTTTCGGCTGCTTTCATTATCGAATGCTGCACCTGGTAATTTGCTACTGTGTCAGCAGTTATCTGCAACACACTTAAAAGCGGTACTCCTGCCCCGATCAAGGAGGCAGATGTCCTACTAAAACGTGCCATGTATATTTTTTCAAATAACGACTTGAAGGGCGGCAAACTAATTTTCAGTGTATCAAGCCATTTTGTGCCCGACTCAGTTCTAAGCCATCTTGCACCAAAGAAAATCCCAAGTACAAAGACGACTATAACTAACCACCAGAATTTGGTTATAAAATGTGCAATATCGATTAACGCCCTAGTTTCAATTGGCAGGCTCGTACCAGGGAAGCTCGTATAAAGCATCTCTATCTGTGGAACGACCTTGATTATCATGAAAACAACGACTCCGATCATAACAACCATCACAACCGCTGGATAAATTAATGCACCTCTAACTTTACTGATAATGTCGGCATCTTTTTCCTGTTGTATTGCTATTCGTTCAAGCTCTTTATCTAGCGTTCCAGAGGTTTCGCCCGCGGCAACTAAATTAACAAATATTCTATTAAACACGCGAGGATGCTTCTCTAGAGCGGTAGATAGAGTTTTACCGCTCTCTATATCTGTTATGATTTCGTTAATTATATAGCGAAAGTTTTTGTTGGTAGTTTGATCGGCAACACTTCTTAGGCTTTGAGACAAAGGCAACCCAGCATTTATTAGTGTGCTCAATTGTCTGGCGAACAGTACTTTGTCTTTTGTCTTTACTCTATTTAGAAAACCGCCTACACCGGACTGAGCCGCAGATTTCTCTGCTTTCAGGCTGATAGGAACCAAGCCGCTATCCTTTATCGACTTTATCGCATCCGACTCAGACTGGGCCTGAATTGAGGCCTTTACTTGCTTACCGGTACTAGGATTCTTTGCTATGTAGTTATATGACAGCATATATTTCTAATCTCTCATTAACCTATCTAGTTCATCTACATCGACTGCGTATTCACGTGCAGTGTCATAGTTAATCGTTCCAGCCTTAATCAGCGAGACCAGTGTGTGGTCCATCGACTGCATGCCAAATTCCGCACCTGTCTGAATGACTGCTTCGAGCTGATGGGTTTTTCCTTCACGGATAATATTTCTAACGGCCGGATTTGCGATTAATATTTCGGCGGCAGCCAGTCTACCCCCGCCCAGAACTGGTATTAGGCGCTGCGAACAAATAGCCATTAATATATTTGCCAACTGTGATCTAATTTGAGCTTGCTGATGTGGCGGAAAAACGTCGATCATTCTGTCAATGGACTGGCTGGCTGAGTTTGTGTGAAGGGTTGCAAAAACTAGGTGACCTGTTTCAGCAATTGTAATTGCACTAGCTATGGTTTCAAGATCACGCATTTCCCCTAGGAGTACTACATCTGGATCTTCACGAAGAGCAGACCTTAGGGCTGCAGAGAATGAATAGGTATCGTAATGGACTTCTCTCTGTACAATAATTGATTTCTTAGATGTATGAGTATACTCAATTGGATCTTCTATGGTGATGATGTGCTTTGACTGCTCATAGTTGATCTTGTGTATCAATGCCGCAAGTGAAGTTGATTTACCGGAACCAGTTGGTCCAGTAATCAGCACTAAACCACGCGGGTACTCTGCGAACTTATTTACTATAGAAGGTAGCCCAAGTTGTTCTAGGGTCGGAATATCATTAGGAATTAAACGGAGAGCTGCTGCTAAATTACCTCTTTCGTGAAAGGCATTTACCCTAAATCTACCTAAATCACCAAAAGCAAAGCTGAAGTCATACTCTTTATCCTTTAGAAGTATCTGTTTCTGTTCGTCATCGAGAATAGAAAATATTAAATATTCTACAGTTTCTTCATTTAATGGCACTGCACCACTAACTGGTACTAGTGCGCTGTCAACCCTTAGCATTGGTGGTAAGCCTACTTGTAAATGAAGGTCTGATGCCTTCTTTTTGATTACTTCTTCGAGAAGAATCTCTATTCTAGGTTTGCCGTCCATATCCCACCTTTTCTAATAGTTTCAATTTTATTTATCCTTACTTTGCACTCAATCTATTTCCTCTGACGCCACTCGATTAATTTCTTGAATGGTTGTTTGGCCGGTTAATGCTTTCAGATAACCATCTTCCCGCATCGTAATCATGCCTTCGCTTCGAGCCAACTCCTGTATTTTTGAAGAACTAGCTCGTTGAATAATAAGTTCTTGTATTGCAGTTGTTACTTCAAATGCTTCATAGATGCCTATTCTTCCCTTATAACCACTCGGTGCACGAGGACTATCAATTCCTCTGGTTAAAGTATAAGCATTTTGGTCACGAAGTGGCAAGTTGTTATAGCCTATATCCTCAAAAGCTTTTTTTACTGATTCGTCATCCTCAGGGAGCAAATGACCTACTGCTTCTTTAATTGCAGCCGTCTCAATAGAGTTAGATTGATAATCTTCGTGATCTTCATCAATTTTCCTAACCAGCCTCTGGCCAATGACTGTCTTGATGGTGCTAGCTATTAAGAATGGCTCAATGCCCATATCCAGTAAACGAGGCAAAATACCGGCTGCAGAGTTGGTATGAAGAGTACTAAAGACTAAGTGACCTGTAAGAGCAGCCTGAACAGCTAATTCTGCGGTCTCCTTATCTCTGATCTCCCCGACCATAACAACATCTGGATCCTGTCGAAGAATTGACCGTAACCCAGCTGAGAATGTTAGGCCAACATCTGGGTTAACCTGGATCTGGTTGATACCGTCCATTTTATACTCAACAGGGTCTTCCATGGTCACAATATTAACCATGTCACTCTTTATTTCTTGGAGTAATGCATATAGCGACGTAGACTTACCGGAACCAGTTGGGCCCGAAGTCAGTACCATGCCGCTACTAGCTGATATACCCTTTCTTACAGCTCTTAAGGTCCTGCCCTGATAGCCCATATCCTCAAGCAGAAGTTTCGTTCCAGTTTTATCAAGCAGTCTGATAACTATCTGCTCACCCCATACAACGGGAGAGATAGAAATACGTAAATCAATTTTTTTCCCATTAGAGTTTATGCTGAATTCACCGTCTTGCGGGACTCTGTGTTCATCTATTTTTAAATTGGAGAGTATCTTTACCCTAGATACGAAAGCCGGCTCAATCGACTTTGGTAAACGCATTATTTCCCTTAAAACCCCGTCAATCCGGCATCTGATCTTAAGCTCGGTTTCTGATGGTTCAACATGGACATCACTAGCTCTGTTGGTTGCTGCGTAGTCGAGTATAGTAGTTAAGGCTTTGCTAATTGGAGAGTCTTGGACGGAAGTCTCTATGTCTTTCTTTTCTTGGGCTGCATCACTCTTACCCTTCTTATCTGAAGCTTTTTCGTTAGGATCATCGTTTGAAAATTGATCGACCTCAGCATCATCAATTTTTATCTTGTACTGCTTCAGTACATTCCTAATGCCTTCCTCGCTAGCAGCATAGACTTTTAAGGGTCTACCGATTTTATTAGACAAAAAATCGACGGCTTGAACATTATCGGCATCAAGCATTGCAACGATAAGTCTATGCTGCATTTCACCAAGTGGTACAGCCATGTAATGTTCAGCAAGATCTCTAGGCAGTAACTCTAGTGCAGACTGCTCTACATAAGCATCTTTTAGATTGACGTAGGGCAAATTATTGGCATGAGCAATATATTTTGCTAACTGCTCCTCGTTTATATACTTGTCTCTAACTAGTACTGTTACGATTGAAACCTTGTCAGTAGTTGATTTACCCTTTGCTTCATCAAGTTGATCTTGGGTAATTATATTGTCTTTAATTAGACTATCTTGTACTAGCTGTTGGGTTTTTTCTGATAGCACACTCATAAGGCTTATTTACCGCCTTCTGGATTAATTGCCGGCGCCATTAAAAGGTTGCTGATTATTACCTGGTCCAATATTAATAATTTGAGTAGGATCGATAGATTGTTGATTAAAATATTGACTATTAGTGGCCGGGAATGAAGTAGATATTGCAGGGACAACATCAACTTGTTGGCTTAAATTATTAGGCGATGAAAATATTAGTTTTGATACTATTATTGATGCAAATACACTAATAAACACAGTTACAATCAGTAAGATGTAGTCATTTTGTTTCATTTAATTTACCACCTTCGAGGTTATCTTGAACGACGTTGCTGGCAGGTAGAAAGTTTGAGCACTGGCACTAAAATTAAGATCTGATTGATTTCCTGAGATACTTATAGTTTGAAATTGGAAAGGCCTGATTGAATGCTGGAATGTAGTTAATAAATTCTGAACATTTTGATAAGGGCCATCAACTGAGATGCTAAACGGCATAGCTACTGCCCCACCAACGTTGGTAGCGGTCGGTGTGCCGGTTGTGGCAGTAACAGTAGTAGGAGTAGTCGAGCTAGATCCTGATGGACTGATGCTAGCTTCTTGGTCTGAACCACCAATACCACCAATGTTGACGCCTTTATTCGAAAGCAGGCCTTGTAAGCTTGTTGTAAGAGCTGGGTAGTCATACACACTGGGTAGTGCATCTAAGACAATTTTTGCGTTATTGCCGTTATTTGGTCCGCTACCTGCTACAGAACTGCCAAGTATATTCGGGTCCTTGCCATTAAAATTCTGGTAGGATGTAATCAGTTGTTTACTAGTATTTATGTCGGCCTTTAACTGGGTTAGTGCTGCTGATTTTGCGGTAATCACCCTATTTTGATAAGCCAAAAGTGTTAGTAGGCTGTGACCTGCGATTATTACAAATATGGTAATAAATGCTGAAATAGACACTACTATAAGCATCGTTCGTGTAGCTTTGTCGATTTGAATTCGTTTTATTGATGGAGTGTTAGCCATAGTTATCCTTTAGTTTTTCTTCACGGTTGTATCTGCTTTAAAAAGATCATTCGGTTGACTGGTAACTGAGCGAGTTGTTGTAAGCTGAGGAACTACCAAGGTCACATTCGAGGTACTGGAGAATAGTTTAGGGTCAAAATTAAAACTTATTGAGTAATGCGCAGGATCGGCAGACGCTGCTGAAGAGTAGCTAAATGAAGTTAAAACAACTGTTGAAAAGGCAGGTGTTCCGGTAGTGCTCCCGTCGCTATAAGTACTAAATTTCAATGTGTCAACAAACTGGTTCACAGTAGCTAGGCTATCCGCACTGCCCGACACTGTCATACTATTATTAGTAAAATCTACGCTAAGACTAGAAATAGTAGCCTTAGATGGAGTAACTTGCGATAAATAACCAAATAGTTTTGATGGAACTGGAGTGCTAGCTTCAACTGCTGGTAGTGTTTGAAGTTGCTTTTGGATAGTTAGTATTTTATCTAGGTTAGTATTGCCCTGGATCTGACTTTCTGACGAGGTTATGTCGGCAGTAAGACTGCTTAATCTAGCTTTTTGGGCCACATCTACAAATAGAAGTAGTAGAACAAACAAACCTAGTGCGGCAGCACCGATAATTATCGAGACACTAACAACTAGCCTCTTAAGCCGACGGGCTTTAAGGTATTCTAGCTTTACGTCTGGTAAAAGATTAAACTCAATCATTCTTTCTCTCCGCAAGACCAGCAGCTACTGCAAAGTGGTTTGATACCGCTAATAATTCACTCTGCCTAGAAGGGTCATAGGTTACATTGCGCCACGAATTGCCTATCTCAATATTTAGACCAAACTTATTGGCCAAATAAACCGGGAAGTCCGGTAGGGCTGAGGCGCCGCCACTGACTATAATTCGATCTATCTTAGTGTCAGCATATCTAGTGGTAAAGAATTTAATCGATTTTTCGATTTCTGAAACTATAACATCTACAGTGCTGATAATTGCATCGTGTACTTGTCCCTCTAGTTTGTCTTTGCCTAGTCCAAACTTAAAAGTGAGTTGTTCCGCCTGTTTCTCGTCAATATTGAGATTCTGTGCGGCCGCCCTAACAATAGTACTATTACCTGAAGTTATTGACCTAGTTAGTCTGGGCATTTCGTTCATCACAATAACAAGATCAGTGTTCTTGTCGCCAATATCAATAATAACCTGAGCAGTTTGCGTACCTGGTGCTACCAACGCCCTACATAATGCCATAGTGTCGGGTTCAAAGGCGATAACGTTCAAACCAATTCCCTCTAAAACATCGAGTAGCTTTTCAACATATGAGCTGTTGACGCTGGACAATAGTACTTCCATCTTGGTCTTATCGACTGGAGAGTCCCCCATAAGAGCCCAATCAATCTTAGATTCCTCTACGGAAGTAGGGATTAAGGAGTCTATTTGGAAATGTATTGATTTAGCTAGCTCGGCCTTAGATAAACGATCAATATCAGCAACAGTAGTAAATACTCGATTCGAAGGTATCCCGACTGCTACATTTTTTGAGGTTACTTGAGACTTGGCTACCAGATCAGCAATTATACTTCCAAGCTTTTGTTGATCAGCCTTTGAGTCACTTTGTGAAACTTTGGCATCAATTGGTACGTAAGCATATCTGACTAATGACTTACTAGTAGTAGTGCCTTTTAGTTGCACCAGCCTAATAGCCGTAGTTCCGATGTCTAGGCCAAAAAAATCAGTAATCCCACTCAAGACGTTCATATTGTCTTGATTATAGCATAAGCACTGATCAATAAAACTATATTTTATTTGGACTTTTCCCTCTTAAAATCATACGTATTGGTTAGTCGCTATTTATTGTGAATTAAATAATTAAGTTTTTTACTACAAGTTTTGGTATATCCTATAAGAGTGTTTATAAAGACAAACAAAAAACAAAGAAGAGAAATACTTGCCGTTGCATACATCGTCGCTGTAATTCAGCCATTAATGGTTTTACCGCAAATAATAGAAATATTTAGTCATCATTCGGCACACGATGTATCACTGACTACTTGGATAATGTTGCTCATTTTTAATATCTCAAACTTCATCTATGCTCTAGTTTTCAATATCAAGCCAATCATTATTAATAATGCCATCTGGATAGTCGTAGAGATCATACTGGTTATTGGCATTCTTATTTATTAAAAGCCCGACCTTAAGGGGTATATATACGAGAGAATACTCTAATGAGTAATCTTAGTCGCGGTATTGTTACGAAATAAACCAACCTTTTGAGTTCACTTTTAAGCTACCTGAGCCAAACGACAAACGAACTAGAGGTTATACGCCTGAATCCATTAAAGAATTACAAGATACAATAGGTGGCGAGTGGTAATTTCATGCTCTTAGGATCCTGTGATCGCTACTTCACCTAGTGAATGTGCCTCGTGCGTTTTTATAGCCTCTTCAAGCGCATTATTAAATCGTCCAATGACTTGGCGTTTTAGTTCCGGTTTTTTAAACTGGACTTGTTCTGCCGATTTTCTTGAAGGTTCATCCATGCTAAAGGCAGTAACGCGGCTGACAGTGCCTTCGGAAAGCGTACTACCCATTCTCAGTCTCTCGCCAGGAATAGCCACCACACCCGCTAAAGCTTCTGACTTTATAGGCTGCTTCTCGACGCCGTTTTTTACCGCTTTAGTGGAAGTTATGTCAAAAGTTTGTAGCTTGCCACCAACTTTATCACCACTTGTTTTTTGAACATGTACCATTTCCCCATTATCGAATTCAATAATTACGTCATTAAACTTTCCACCCATATCCGTTGCAAGCTGCATGCCAGTTGACCAATTGGCTCGATCATCAGGAACTTCTTCGTATTGCCCCCTTATTTGTCCATCAAAACTGAAGATATTAGGATATTCGGCACCAAGATATTCCTCACCAGCGCCGTTAACAACTACTATTTTATTCTGAGTGGCATCCCATCGTGCCTCAGTTTTAGCAATTACTAAAGCTTCTTGGCGATCTTCCGTCGACAGCCCATCCGGGTCAGTGGCTAGACGTTGTATAAGTGCATCTAACTCCCTTTTGGGACCTAGGTAAGCTTCTTGCTGTATTTCGTCTGTTTCTACAGTACGATTTATGTCGAGAGGGACCTCTTGTGAGCCTTCACCAAACCCAGGACGCCTTCCTTCTATTGGAATGCTGTAATGACCAAACATCGGTTGACCATCCGGACCTAGCTCTCGTGCTAACGTGCCAGTACTGTACCCCAAAGACTCGGCAACAGCTCTATAAAATGGTACGCTCCCTCTTTCAATGAGTTGGAGAGGCATGTGAATTTTGCCTGATTCTGCATTCTTAAGTATTTCTTCAATAGTTTCAGATAGTTTAGTTTCGCTACCCGTTAATACTTCATTAAGCTTTTGAAAATTCCCTGCCTGTAAGCTGTCTATAACGTCTGCAGGGATTATGGCTCCCAACTGATCAACACCATCAGAATGTTCTGGATATTCTCCATCCACAAATCTAACAGTCCCTTCAGGCTCAACTTTTGGTCTTACAAATCTAATTTTGAGTTTGCCATCTTCGATTCGTGGCCCACCAGGGACAACATAACCAAGTGACTTTGCTAGACGTAACTGCTGAGCAACTCTCAGTGCTGTTGTATCATCAATATCTTCGGGGGTATTGACTCCTTGGGTGTCGAATTCTAGGTCACCTACCCCAGAAGTATGCTCTACGCCGTCGGCGGCCCTCGCAAAATCTCGTACATTGTCCACTGGATTAAAGGGTAGAGTGCCTTCGTATGCAGCTTTAAGTACCTGACCGTACAATTGATTATCGGCTGCAGTAATACCATATATGCTAGTTAGCTCATCAACCGAACGAGTTTCTGGGGATCTGCCCATTCTCTCATACATCTGCTGCAAGGCAGGAGATACCGTCATAGTAGTAGATTGAGATTGTTCGTGGGTCATTTTGTTTACATATTTTGATTGTTATTCTTGCCTATATACATTAGCATAATATTGCTCTTTTGTCGAGTATATAGTTCCGCCTCTGACTCACATCTGTTACAATTTAATATATGTCTTCAATCTCTTGCGGTATTCACAAGACGCAACAATACCATTTGATATAACCTTCTCTATGCCACCTCTTGATAAAAGAACACGTGGCTATACACCTCAACAGATCAAAGAGCTACAAGAAACCGTTGGTGGTGAGTGGTAATTTACAGACCCACTACGCTCACCACTATATTTTATAAGTCCAAACAATAAAGGAAGTTATTACCATAATAAAACAGGATTTAGTTGGCTTGCAGAGTAATCAAAAATTCAGAGTAGTATAATTATTTAAGATGACAAAAAACGCTTTTAACGAAAAAGGAGAAGCGGCGGAACAACTTATCGGCGCTCTTTGTAAAGATGCGTTCTTTGAAGATTTCTGTTTCAAAAACCCCTACTATACTAAAGGCAAAGAGCTTTGCGATGTACTCGTGGTGCTAGGTGATGTGGCTATTATTTGGCAAATCAAAAATATTAAGCTCAAGGAAGGCCACTTCAATAAATCAGATATAGAAAAAGCCGTAAATCAGTGTCGCGGTGCAAGGCGGCAGCTAATTAAACTTGGTACAGCAAGTTTCAAGAACGTTGCTGGCAAAGACAAGACTATCGAAACATCCCAAATTAAGGAAGTGTTTTTGATCGCGGCCATTGAAGGCGGTACTCCGGACTTTAATAAATACTACGACGACGAGACAAAAAGTAACGGAAATGTCCATATCTTCCTTGAAGGACTGACGCGTTTTGCGACCAAGCACCTAAATACAGTTACAGACTTCGTGGAATATCTACGCAAAAAGGAAGCGTTTCTGGCATCACACAAAAACATTATGTTGTCCGGAGGCGAGGAGAACCTATTAGCAATATACTTACGGAACAATCGAACGTTTGGGAACATGGAAGATGCCAAGGAAGTAGATATGATGTGGGCTGACCTAGAGGGAGCGGCTGATGAGCTTGAGAATAATGATAAAGAATATGCTGAAAAACTAGAGGCTGACCATTGGAGCAAGGGTTGGGATGAACTGATCGAAAAGAAGCGTGCGGGACTTATGCAAGATGGCTCCGAGGCGAACGACCCAGACCATGATAAGTTTCTGCAAAAGATGATGAACCACAATCGTTTTGAGCGACGTGTACTGGGCAAGCAGTTCTTTGACGCGGCAGTGTTAGCCGCCGAACAGCCCTATGTAGAGACGTTTGTCTATAAACGGCTCGTGCCGATTGATGATCATAACGTAACCTACCTTTTTTTGTTTGCGGGCGACCAAAACACACCAAGAATAAGACGCCAGAAGATACTCTATGCAACAGCCTTGGCCGCTAAACAGGTTATGCCACAGAATGATATGCTCATCGCTATAGCAACTGAGCTGCACATGGTTAAAACTCCAACCTCTAGCTTTGAATGGGTAATGCTAGACATGGCTGCTGGTGAATTTGAAAAGGAGTGTGGTGATGAAGCGCGTAAATATCGCGATAAGCTGAATATCTGGAAGAGACCGATAGCCTACCAAACAACCTCGTGGGAATACCCAAGTGATGCTCGAAAAAAGAGAAAGAAGTAATTAAGCGCACTGTTCACTTCTTATCCAGTTCACTATAGAGGAAGTTATAACCACGATTAAGACTGACTCAATGTCTTTCTCAATCTAGTAAGTTCATTGAATCAATAGATCATCCACTTTAGCTGATCAGGCTGATTTTCAACTAAAGTATAATCTTGTACTTTAGCTAAAGTTTCAGACATGATTTTATTCGGCTGAGCCGAATTACTACGCTTAAGAATCTCACCGGCTGATTCAGTAATCCATGTCGGTTCTATATTCCCTAGCTTAATAGCAACTTGAATCATTTTTGGCGCATCTTCTTCGTGCCAGTCACTAACCTTATGCCTTGCTAGTTCGTATAGATACTCAATGAATATACTTGTAGCGATCTTCGCATATCTTGCCTTACTCTTCTCGCTATTGTTGTTTTTTAGCTCTCTCATCAGGTGCATACCTCTGGCATACAAAATATCGCTATAACCATTGAGAATCAGATCATTCTGACTGCGACTCACAGTTGCAACTGTGTCTAAAGCATCCTTATTTAGTACGCCCCAAGCGTAATCCCAAAATGTAAAACCACGTTCGAATGATTGATTATGTATTACTGCGCAACAATCATAGGCTTCCGAAATGTATAAGAAGCAACGTCCGTAGTTGCAATTCAGCTTGTTGTCTTGGATTGTTTGCAGGACTGACTTAAGTCGCTCTACCTGCTGAGCCTTTTCGTAATAATCGCTTGAAATCGAATCTAACTTTTCAATATCTTTTTCTTTGAAGTACATTCCTTTGCGAACTACCATCTTTTCGCCACAAGCTGGACATTTTCTAGCGCGGGTAGCATTAAAGGGGTGAACTACGCCACAATATGGACAAGTATTAGTATTTGCATTTGGCGAGATTTGTTTTAGTAGCCGTACGGTTATGTCTTCTCCGTAAGAGTATTCTTTAGATTGAGCATTATAGAAAGGTATCAATATGTCATTATGATGTTTGATCCTTGCTTCGAAATCGGGATTTTTAGGCTGGCTACCAAACCCATCGACGTATGACTTACCGTCTACCTTTACGGAAACGTCAAATGTCGGCGATGATTTAACTTTTTGTTGCGGTGCCTTAAATAAATCAAAAAATCCCATATAACTATTTACCTATATTTCCTGCATGGTATTCAGGTCGATTTTAGCTGTCGCCCCTTGTGAAGATTCGAAAACATGCGACAAAATAGTTACAAACAGATTGCTATCACTGTTAATGAATAGGTATGCTTTTTTATCCCATTCAGCTAAGTTGATGAAAACAGTATCACCGACTTTCAATCCTCTATCTTTCTTTAGATGAAAAGTAACATCATCGGTGCCTTCTTTGAACTCTATCGGTACAGTAAAGGATATAGAACCGTTCGATTCTTGAGATATATTTTTAATTTTGGTTGTCACGCAGTAAGAAGTGTATTGGGGATCAGTATTTTCACAACCTTTATAGTTTTTGTCTGGAAGCCCAGCTTTGGTTGGAATCAACAAAAGAACTGCCACAATGGCGACGAGCAGTATTATCCACCATCTTTCTTTTAGAAATGCTACAGTTTTATTCATATTTAGCATTTTATCGTCCATAGGATTCGCAGCCTTGCCCGTCACCATCTGCGTCAAAATGATATACGTCCTTTTTAACCACAGTGACTGTTCTACCTACTGCTTTGCAATTAATATCGTTCTTAACGTTAGGCACGCAAGCACCAGAATAATTATCATTACATGCACCAGTGCCACCTCTACGGTCATTTGAAGCAGAATGAATAATGAAACCAATGACAATGACACAAGCAACTACGCCAATAACTATCAGATATAACTTCTTGGTTGAATCTTTCATATCAATTTATAACCTGTTGTCCGATAACAAGAGCAAGGAGAATTGAAGTTACCCATAAAACTCCTGTGCCTACACGAAAAGGCGTATGGGTTTTAGAAGCCTTGCTACCGATATATTCCGCCAGCATTGAGACTGCTGTAAGTGCTACCATAAATCCGACACAGAAAAGTCCAAGCTTCCAGCCAAGTAAAAGCCCAGCGAGGAAGCCGAGCTTTACGTCACCACCGCCGATCCATCTGCCTTTAGAAACCTGAAACAGAACATACGGTATACCCCCAACCAATAGACCTCCAAGTATGGCACTCCCAATTACACCCGAATTACTGGTCTGTATCGCAACAAAAATCTGAAATACTACTACTGCTAAAGTCAGTGGTCTTGTTATTTTATCGGGCAAGAGTAAGGTCTTACCGTTCACTAGACCTAGAGTAAATAAACCAAGCAATATAATCGCCCAAAATATATAAATGATTAGGTTGCCAAAGCTTTGAGAGGTTTGCGCCCAACTATTAAACGAGACGAATAATATAAAGCCCAGTATCAATTCAGGTAATACTCCTCTTCTTTTATAAATGCTGGCTAAGTCTGACTTCTTGTCATCTGGGTAAAACCAACGCAAGAATGGAACTGATGTTTTATATTCAAAGTTGTTCATATTAGGCTATCTTCGCTCCATACTTTCAAACTGTTTGTAATACTCAATTTCATCTTCCAATACTGACGGCGTTGTTTGCTTAATTGTAAGCTCTACAGACTCTTGGTCTATATAGTCTTTCCCCGCATTTAGAGCTTCTCTAGCTGCTTCTGTGGCGATTAGCTCAATATCTGAACTTACATAGTATTCGGTGAGCTGTGCAAGCTTTGCGTAGTCAATGTTTTTGGTTGGGCGGTCAGATAAAAATAGCTTGAATAATTCAATCCTTGCTTCTTCGTCAGGCGGTGAAACCATAATACGCTTGTCCATACGTCCCGCCCTTAGTAAGGCAGTGTCTATTAAATGTGGACGATTCGTAGCGGCAATTACAAGTACTTTATATTTACCTGCGTCATTGAGTTGCATAAGAAACTCATTTACCTCTTCTTGCTTGTGTTGGAACTCTGCACCAATACTTTCTCGCTTCGGTATTAGTCCCTCAATTTCATCAATAAAGATTATTGATGGTGCTTTAGCCTTTGCCATATCAAATAGTCTTCCGACTTTGCCGACAGTACCGTGTATATACGAAGAAGCTATGTCAGAGTGTTTTACCTCTACAAAGTTATAGCCTAATTCTTCCGCTAGTTTTCTTACGATAAAGGTTTTGCCGCAGCCAGGAGGACCAAATAGCAGTATTCCGTTAGGAATAGACAACTTAAACTTCTCATACTTCTCTGGGTTCTTTAGTGGCTTAATAACATCTTCCAGCAAGTCATTCTTGAGCTTTCGCATTCCTGCTACAGAGTCAAAACCCTTTAATTGCGTTAGCCCATCAATAATATCTGTAACGTGTTCTTGGGAATGGCTTTCGGTGACGATTCCTAAGTACTCCGTACCAGCTAGGCTAATCTTAATTAGCTTATCCTTTCCACCCCTAACATCACTTGGCTTGAGATTTATGAAAAGATACAGGAACTTCCCATCACTCAATTCATATACCTCTGTGAAGAATACTTTTTCAATACGGCTTTTTATAGATACACCCTTTTGAACCTCGTACCCGTTATACAGAATTGGCTTACTGGGATTTGCCATTATCTTAGACCATTACATTCTGTAGCTTTGTCATTAACCTGCTGCACTAATGAGTTCTGCTGCGGAACTAAAGCATTAAAGTTATCAGCGTCATTATTCGCTTTATAACCGTTCATTTGCGACTCTATTGAGTCTAGCTGGCTCTTTAAGCTATCGTACTGGTCTTTACAGGTTGTGTAGGCAGATGAGCTTGAGCCACTTGATGAGCCAGAAGTACCAGTTGAAGTCCCAGTATTGCTTGAATTATCACTACTAGCTCCAATTGCAATAAGAATTATGATCCCGATTACTATATACCACACCCATTTTTGAATGGCTTTCTTCCGCTTTATTGCAGGTAAATGATGTGAGAGGTTAGCGTAAATACTGCTATCAATCAAGAAGACTAATAAGGTATCTTCAAACTGGTCTTTGAATGTTTCAGAAGCCCCCTCAAGGATTCCATTTCGGTATGTTTGTACGCTATCCAGATTTAACGAGTTAGCGTCACTAGTCATGCTTTCAATCTTGGCTAATACTTCATCTAGTGACTCTTTGTTGTAGTCAAAGTAATGTATGTAATTTAGGATAAACTCTTTGAGTCCAAGAAAACCGCTTTCAGCTTGTGCAAACTTACCAGCATTGAACTTTGCCATCATTTCTTTATAGCCCTCGGCTGCAAGACCTGTGACACACCACTTCATTCTTGTACTTAGATAGTCAACTAAATCTTTATCACTTTTGTTTTCTTTAAGGCGGCTTTCAATCAGTTCAAGAGCTTCATCATACTTCTCTTCCGCAAGTAGGTCATTTATTGGCTTTATGATTCTTTCATTAGACCTGTTCTGCCTTAATTGCTCTACGTCTTTATTGATTTTGTTCAGAGTAGCTGGCGTTCCAGCAATCTTACTGGCGATATTCAGGAGTGCTACTGGCTTCGCCGATTCACTCAAGTTGTTGTAGAGGTCTAACGCCACCGTTCGCAATGCTTCGGCGGCTTTGTCCCGCATTGTCTTAGACGCACTATCGCCATATAGACCAAGTTCTTTTAACTTATCAAAGTTAGTCTGTAGGACTCTAGTAAGCCTTTTAAGGGTAGCTATCTCGTCGTCGCTGATAATGTTGTCTTCGCTTATATTGAGGTTCTCAAGCTTCTCAGAAGCGTCGTGAATGGCTTCGTAAATCGGCGACAATACATCTCGTTGCATTTTCTGACCTTTGACAGCAAACACCTGCGAAAATAAAGAATAGAAGCTATTGTCGTTATGCTTCTGGCTTACATCAGTATAAAAGTCGGAAAGCTCATCAGTTACTTTCTCGCTAAAATCAGTAAGTGCGCTTTTACTCGTCCCAATTTCGTCATTTAGTGCGTAAAGTTTTTCAAAATGTGACCAGAACTTATCTGATAAAACCAAGTCTTTCCAATAGCCAATTGATTGAGTTAGGTATTTCTTTTGTCCTTTTTCAAACAATAGTAATGAATTAATGACTGCAAGGTTTTTCTTTGCGACAAATCCACTAGCTGTTTCTTTAGTGGCTTCGGATTCCCAACGGCTAATTGCGCCATCAATATCATTTGCCTGTAATAGCTTCAACGCCTTTTCATCATTGTCGTTTTCAACATCAAACCAAAAGAAGTACTCTTTAATCCTTTTTGTAGGTGAGCTTAAGCGTTGGACGGCTTCTTTTACTGCGCCCTCCTCTCGCTCAACCTTTGCAAAAGCTAAATCCGTTTCGTACTCTGAATGCTCATCAATTCTTAATAGATTGATGATGTCTTTTGCACGCTTAGTTATCTCTTTCTGGGACGCAGACGTATCAAGTCCAAGCACATTGTATGCGTTTCCTAGAAAGAGGTTCGCCATTACTTCGTAATCCCCGACATATTAGCGTTAATCTCTTCTTGGGTGTCTTTAGGAAGCAAGTCTAACAGACTTCTTACGCAACGCTTCAGTTCCTCAACATCACCATCATTTACTGCTTTGTCAGCTTTTTCAATAAAGTAATCTGCGTCTGTTTTATTAGCTAGTTCGTTTCGTTTCTCCTTGATTTGATTTAGCATATAAACCCAAGCGGCAGGGTTTTGGAAGACAGAACGCATAGTGACTTGCTCAATCTGCTCATTAACCCTAAGCAGCATTGTTTTATCTTTTTCTCTTACTGCCTTTTCGCCATCTTTTTCTAATTCACTTACCTCGGACAAGCCTTGCTGTTTTTCAGCAGAGTCATCAAGCTCACTGAGTACTTCACGAGCATTTTCAATCTTTGCACGGAACTCGTCAGTTAGTTGAGGTAATTCTTTGGAAGATTCTAATTTATCAAAGTTGGTTTTAAGCTCACGCATATCACGCTCTGCTTTGCTTTTATCGTCGTTGTCCAGGTTAGCATTTTTGATATTTGTTCCAAGGTCATCAATAGTGTTTTCAAGTTGCGAGTATTCTTCTTCAGACACATTGTTTTTTATTGTCTTGAGCCGCTCCTTTTGTACAGCTAGGTCTTTCTCAAGCTCTGCGACATTTACATCTTGCTTATATGTATCAGCACGAGCGTTTAATGTCAGCTCAACACTTGGGATATAAGCTTCAACCACCACACTTCTTGATTCATCAACAGTAATAGTAATGTCCACTTCTGTTCCTGCTGGTAAGTCGTAAGGTAGCTTTTTGCCATCAATTTGAAGTGTAGTGATAACTTCATTGTTTGATGGATTCGCTGATTCACCCTCGTAAACTTTTATGGGTAAGTTGTTTTCCTTACCCTTTTCAAGTTTCTTAACGGTCTTGTAAGTATTGGCTTTCTTCAATGGTGGTATGCTGTTCTTTTCAAAGTATGGATCACAGACTTCCGTCATTTGGAAGCCACTATCAAAACCTTTACTGGCGTAAATAACCCCGATGTCGTGTGGAATCGGCGCACCGCCTACAGTCATTCCGTGTGTAATAGAAAAACTGTCTGGGAACATTGGCAAAGTATTACCTGCGTCATCAAACAGATAGAGCCAAAAGGCATTTGTCTTACCTTTTTCTATTGCAACGGTATCAAAGAACTTACCGTTTCTAAGTTTGATTTTTGAGCTTGTATAGAAGCCACTATCTGATTGGATTTGAATATAGTAATCGCCCCCTTCGTCACGAAGCTCTTCAACAATGCCCGTAACGGTCTGGTCGTCATCTGATGTCATTGAATCGTAATGTAGCGTTACGTTCTTTTCCTCTGACACAGATTCCCTACCCTCAAGCAGAATGTCGGTAGGTATTCTCTGACTTAAACCAAATATCGCTGCTCCACAAGCAACGACAGTAAGCGGGTCAATTGAACCATCAACAGACAGCTTAAACTCATCTTGCAACGTCTCCCGAATGTACGGTATTTGAGTTGGACCACCGACAAGTACAATTTTCGTTACAGAAGACTGAGCAATACCCGAATCTTTTAGTGTGTTTTTAACCAATTCTACTGTTTTAGCTACACTTGGTTTGATTAAGTCTTCAAATTGCGAACGGTCTAGATTCACTGAAACATAAATATCTTCGCCGTTTTCGTCCTTGCCTATGTCTTCAACTTCAATCGTGCTTTTGTCGTATTGCGAAAGCTCAATCTTGGCTGATTCTGCAATAGCCTTAAGCCGTGCGAATATACTGCTGTATTTCTCTGAACTTCTATCAAAATCTGTCAGCTTAAACTTCTTTAGGATTTCGGGCTTAATGACTTCATCTACGATTTTGAGATCAAAGTCTTTACCACCAAGGAAGTTGTCACCACTATGACCAAGTACGGTCAAGTTACTATCCTTTGAAGAAATAAGTGCTACATCAAAAGTTCCACCACCTAAGTCATAAACCAACCAGTTCTCGTCAGCAGCCTTTTCAAAACCGTATGCCATAGCTGCCGCAATCGGTTCTTGTAATAGCACTATGTACTTAAATCCAGCTAATAGTCCTGCCCTTTTGGTTGCTTCTGCTTGTAATGACGAAAAGTGTGCGGGAATTGTTATTACCGCCGCAACCGTTGATAAATCGCTATACTTTCGTGTAACGTCTTCTTTTAAACTCTTAAGGATTTCGGAAGATATTTCTTCTGGGCTTAGGTCTGTATTTAGGCGTTCAAAGTGAATTGTTTCAGACGTACCCATCAGTCGCTTTACTTCGGCTTTATTATTCTGAAACTCTTCTTCTGAAGAAGATTTATAAAGTCTGTCATAAGCCTTGATACCAACGACTTTGTTGCCCGATTTATCTATACCAAATACTGATGGCGTGTAGTCAGCACCAGCAGCATTCTTAACTATTTCTGTTTTGTTACCTACATTAACTGCAATAGCCGAGTTAGTCGTGCCAAGGTCAATGCCAACGTTAATAACGCCCTCATTCTTTTTCGATTTGGAATCATTATTTTTCAAGGACAACTACCTTTGCTTTCTTCACGACTTGCCCTTTATGCAGGACTGCTGGCTCGTGAGTTTCTTTAATTACACTCTCAGTAATGGACGGGTCTTTCTCAATGCTCAATATATCTAGATTTAAGCCCTCGTTATATTTCTGGTCTGTGTAATCAGTAAAGGTAATGTCGTTCTTATCAAGGAATCTACGCAGCTTTGCGGTAGAGTTCTCGAATGCTTTGTTCTGGTCATCTGTTAGGCTTTCCGCAGCCTTAGCAAGTCGCTTCTCTACTCTCCATACTTCAATAGCAAGTTCTACAAGGCTACTCGTAGATGGAGATAAATCTAAAAACTTCGGCTCAACAGTATTCTTGATGTTTTTATTTAGTTGTATAAAGTAGCTTCTAAGAAGTTTGAACCCCAGAACGATCCCAACTGTAAGGAGAAGTAGTATGAGTAAAATTATTACGTAGAGAATCGTTGTTGAATTCATAGTTATTTTCTAATTAATTAATTACATCATACAACTAAACTACCCTCTGTTAAACAGCTAGTTAATTTTTGCAAATAATGTCTGGCTATTATTGTAGATTTACTTTGACTCCGCTACTAAGCGAACTGTCATGTAATTCTGCCGTAACAGGCGTTTGGTCTTTCGGTATATCGTAGACCAGTACTCCCTCAACGCTATTGCCCGGATTGATTTGGGCTAGGAACACGTCGCTGTTGTTAGGGCTGTTATAGAGCGTAGCAGTAGTGTCAGGTGAGTATTGTTGACCAGAGGCATTTAGTAGTTTTTGGTCGCTTTCAGAAAAGTATTGCTGCTTATCACCAATGTTCTTAACGGACACCGTGGCTAGGCAGTATTGCCCCTGAGCTGTCTTATTCAGATATTGACCACCTACTGAAGTCGTGCCACACGCTACACTCTTGACTACAAACTCAAACTTACCGTCACGAGCAGTTTCATTGAGCTTGGCTGTGGTCGCTACTTTATCTTTAGATGTAGTGACCCCACTGCCATTACTGCTTGCCGTATTGGTCTTTGATTTATTACCGCCACCTGCTGCACTGGCGATTACTGCGATAGCAATAATACCAAGAATTACAGTTAGTATCTTGTGCCTCTTGAACCAGTTACCGTCTTTTTCCTTCTTAGACATTGCAATCACTCCTTGCTTAATTTTCCCTGTAAATGTAGCAGATTTACAACAGTTTTACAACAAAAGTTAAACAGTTGGTTTATGTTACTAACTGTTTATCTTTCTTACGCTTTATGTATGAATGAAGAAAAGCTAATGAAAGCCTTTGGCAAGCGTGTTGCAGAAGTCCGAAAGAGCCGAGGCGTTACACAGCAACAACTGGCAGAAATGACAGGCATGAGTGTAGTGGCTATTGCCTACATTGAAACTGGCAAGCGTTGGGCTAGGATGGGAACACTAAGCAAAATTGCCAAGCACTTGAAAGTAAATATCGCTGATTTATTCAGTGGCATGTAACTTTCCCAACTTCCGTCAAGGAAACCGTCCTAGACCCCCCTCCGTACGTCCAGAGAGCAGCTAAAACCCGTTCATCTTTTGCTGCTCAAAGATGATGAGTAACGCTAAAGGAATTTTTCCGCCAGATTTCGACCTGTCAACGCCATTTTCCGTTACTCACCAACTTGAGTGGGGCACTAATTATCGAACACCGCTCTAGTTGGAATCGTGTTCGGGGCTACTAGTTAAGTTAGTATGTTGTGCGAAAATTAAAGTTAACTTTGTTTTGCATGTCCTTTGCGGTAGCCATTTTATCTGCGAAGTATGGTTCAGTCTTCAAGTAGCAATAATACGTACTTCTACCAATCCTCGCATGCTTGCAGGCATCACTGACGCTGTAGTTGTGGGAAATTGAATCAGATAATTTATTTACTATTTTCATATTGAACTTTGGTGGCCGCCCGACAGCATTTTTGATTGCCATGAATAACTCCTTTTTATTTGTGATAACCTCTACTTTAATTATACAGAGCTGACTTTACGGGATCGTTGCTAGTTGTCTTTGTTGATAGTCGGTAGAATCACAGTTATTAATTCGTCGGCCTGCTTTTGTTTGTCGGTTCTTGTCGGCACAACGTGCTTTTTACGTCCCCTAGAAAACACGAACAGGAGAGCTAGGAATGACAGGATTATCAGGAGTGCCATAGTGGCTTCTATCCTAGCACTCTTTATCACTAATAACCTATAATAGTTACCAAATGAGTAGCAATGTTGATAGTGCCAATGATTACGCCCTAGCAAAGCAAATCAACGATCGCGTGATTAACATCTTCACGCTGGTGGTTGATCACGCCAGCACACCTGACCTCACAGCCGTAAATCGTAGCTATGTGCTGTTGGTTAATGAACTGCAACAAATCTATGCTCGTCAGCCAGAGCTGCAAAAGGTTGGCTATCCGATCTGCTGGCGAGTGCTAGACAATCTTGAGCAAATCCATGAGACCGCAGTGGAGTACACACACTCAGGCAGCGATTATGGCGAGGATCATAATTCAGGCGTGAGCAGGCTTTGCATCATGGCTGACAAGGAAAATCCTGACTTAACTCCTCAGCTTCAGATGCTGTTAGAAGAAGCTGACAGCAACATTGCTGAATTCAAGTCCGAACTAGATAAGATGTACGCTGCATTATCGTTTGAAGGCATTTCAATACCAGTAGTAAAGATCGGTGAAACAACCTACCACTTCACAACAATGCGTGAAGGTATGGCACTGAACATCATTGCCTTCTGTTTGAAGAATCACCCGAATCAAGAAATCGACATCAACGTGCTTCGAGCCGAGCTTATCGATGCGAAGATCAGCGTCAGTGGTATAAACAATCTTAAAGAAAACACTCGTAATTCGATCTTTGGGGAAAAGGACGTGTTGCACCCTTTTGTGTCAGCTACCCCTAAAGCTATAAAAGTCAGTCGAGTTACGTCTCTCACAGATCAACAAATCGAAGCTATCAAAACCAATTCCAAGTAGTAATTTTCGGATTATCTCGGAATAACTTTCTTAAAATCATAACAATTCGGCACTGCCGTACAGCTTAAACATAAACAGATAAAGTAGAAAGTAACATCGTTAGTAATACGATGACTATCAAATATTAAGTAAATAATTCGATTCAGCCACCAGCTTAGTCGGCTTATTAAGAGCGTCATAAAAAAGGAGTGATCAATGAGCATAGTAATAAGAAAAGAAAGTGAAGGCATCAGTAGCTTCGACACCGAAGACACCATTCTTGCTGCAACTCTTCTAACGAAGGGCTACAAGATGATTTGTAGTCACCCAAACAAAAGTGGGCGTCGCACTATCTACCATTTCGTTATCACTAGCAACATCGAAAAAACCGCTCAGGAATTTTACAAGGCTAAGGAAAACAAATGAAAACCGAACTCAACACTAATATTAAAGACATGCTTGCTGCTGGCAACATCGATTACCGTGAACGTGGCAAAGAACTTATAACCCATTGCATATTTAATGACTGTGATGCTGATAGTCGTGGTAACGAAGCTCATCTGTATATCAACTCCGAAACAGGTCAATACTACTGCCACAAATGTGGCGAGAAAGGTGGCATTAAAAGCTTACGCACATCACTTGGGATTGTTTCAGCCGATCTTCCCCGTCAAGAGAAAAATCCTGCAACTAACACCACTAAGCTTGCACTGAACTACCACGAGCAACTACCTCTCAACATTCGTGAGTGGTTAAAAAACCGCTTGTTACTTGACGAAGACATCGACGACTTCAAGCTTGGCTACGGCGTCTTCTTCGGAAAGAGTTGGATCACGATCCCCGTTCGTGACGCTACTGGAAACGTGCTTTTTATGAAACTACGCCAAGACCCATTCATACCTTCTGACGGTCCAAAGTACATGGGCACTGGTGGCGAAGCGGCAATATTCAATGTAGATGTGCTCAAAGATATGCCTGACCAGCTTGTTATTTGTGAGGGCGAATTCGATTGCCTAGTGCTTCGTGCGTTCGGTATTCCAGCAATTTCATCAACCGCTGGTGCACGCACATTCAAAGATGAATGGATTGATCAACTAACGTCAGTACGCCATTTATACATCTGCTTCGATAACGATGAAGCTGGTGATCAAGGTGCTAATGAACTCATAGAGAAACTGTCTGAAGCACTACCCTCAACTTCTGTATTACAAATTACTCTACCTGATGAAGTCGGTGAGCATGGTGACATCACTGATTATTTCAAATTACCAGACGCCGATCCTAGCGATTTATTCGAGAAGTATGCTGAATTACGCTCCGGTCCAAAACCGATTGATGTCAGTACTTTTGAGGAAATAACAACTAAAGAACTTGCAGCGGTACTTGACCTAACGATCAAACACGACAACGAGAATAAGCTAGTTAGCTTCTTATGTATGCTTTCAGCGTTCACAGAAGACAGCCAGCTAAATGTTAGCTTTAATGCACCCTCCTCAACGGGTAAGACATACATTCCAATACAAGTTGCCCAATACTTCCCTGATGCAGATGTTCGTCAATTTGGCGGGGCGTCTCCAACAGCATTTTTCCATGATAACGCCAACTTTGACAAAGAACGTAACTGCTATGTTGTTGACCTCGAACGCAAGATTTTAGTGTTCCTAGAACAGCCACATACAAAGTTACAGGAAAATCTGCGTCCTATAATGTCTCACGATAAAAAAGAAATTTCATACAAAATAACAGATAAGAATCAAAAAGGTTCAAACCGTGCGAAGAATATCGTGATACGTGGTTTCCCTGCAACAATATTTTGTTCAGCAGGCATGCGTCTTGATGAGCAAGAAGCCACTCGTGCAATCTTGTTAAGTCCTGAAACGAGTATCGAAAAAGTACAAGAGGGCGTGCATTTGGCAACGCTTCGTAGTGCGAATAAAGCCGAATTCTTAGCGAAAATCGAAGCTAGTCCAGAACGTCAACAACTAAAAGATCGTGTACTGGCGATTAAACAAGAGAATGTAGACGACGTAATAGTCCCTGACCCTGCAAGCATTGAGCGTCGTTTCTTAAGTCATGTTCAGTCTACTAAACCACGCCACCAGCGTGATGTGAGCCACCTTCTATCAATAATCAAGTGTATTACATTGCTTAATGTCTGGTTTCGTCGTGACGACAAAGGCAATATCGTCGCAACTCAGAAAGATGTAGATCAGGGATTTGAGGTTTGGCAAAAGATCAATAAAAGCCAAGAGCTAAATTTACCACCCTACACTTACGAGTTCTATAAGAAGTTCATTGTACCTATTTATATCGCTAAGAATGAAGGACGCAACCTTGATTCAAAGTCGATTGAGAATGATCTGGGTGTGAGTCGTAAAGATATAATTCATCTCCATTACAAGCTTGAAAACCGCCTAGTAAATGAGGACATTTTACGCCGTCAAATCTTACCAATGCTTGAGGCAGCAGGTTTGATTACACAAGAAAAAGACCCTTATGATAAGCGTAACAAACTTATCTTCCCTCAGCTTATTGAGCCAGAACAATATAGTGGTGAGCATGGTGGGTCTGCTAATGAGGATCAGCAGAAAGCTTAAGTCATGTCCCGAAAGCCTGTAGCACCACCTGAAATTCTGTACGAGTACGTCGATGACGGTGACACTCAGGCTGTTGATGATGTTTTCAACTATTTATTAGACCGTTACTTCCAACAACTGGAAAAAGAATCTAAATTATCTAAGGAGTAATCATTGATATTTGCTTATAAAAGCTTATAATGGGATATATTATGGCAGACAAGACATACTACACCGTACAAGAAGTAGCAGATTTGCTAAAACTACACTGGCAAAGCGTGCTTACTTATATAAAGAATGGCGAACTAGAAGCCCTAAAACTAGGTAAGGGTTACCGCATCAGTCAGAAAGCACTAGACGGCTTTATAGCCCAACGTTCTACTAAAAAATCAAAGGAAACTAAATAATGTTACGTGCAGCACTATACGCAAGAGTAAGTACAGAACTTCAGAAAGATGAAGAAACAGTACAAAACCAATTATCTGAAATACGGCAAGCAATCAAAGATGGCGACAATATCCTTCTAGAAAGCTGCGTATATGTTGACGAAGGTTGGTCAGGTGCAATACTTGAACGCCCCTCACTTGATCTAATGAGGGCTGACGCACTTGAGAAGAAGTTTGATATATTATATGTCTACGACAAGGGTCGCCTTGCCCGTATATTCTTCCATCAGGAAATAGTAATTGACGAACTAAGCCAATTGGGCATTGAGTTTCATAGCTTACACGACATTAATGGCGTCTCACCAGAAGAAAAGCTAATGGGCGGTGTAATGGGAATGTTTCACGAGTATGAGCGTATGAAGATTTCTGAACGTTTCCGTATTGGCAAACTCAATAAAGTACGTTCTGGGAAGTTACTTGGTTATCAAGCAGCATACGGATACGATTACATACCAATTAAAGGCAAGGGTCACGATAAGATTAATGGCAAGTTCGTTATCAACGAAGAAGAAGCCAAAACTGTACAGATGATATTTGAATGGATTGGCATCGAATGCGTCTCCATTAAAGAAGTTATACGACGTTTGTACGATTTGGGTATACCACCCAAGAAACAGAAGCGTGACACATGGTCTAATGGTCCACTACACCGTATGCTGAAAAACGAGACCTATATTGGTAAGCATTTTTATTACAAGTCTGAGAGTGTAATTACCAAAAATCCAATGGCTAAAACCCAAAAGAAATACCAACATCGTCATTCAATGAAAGGCAGTCGTAAAACCCGACCGCGTGAAGAATGGTTAGAGGTAGAAGCTCCGAGAATTATAAGTGATGAATTATATCAAAAAGTTCAATCTCAAATTAAAAGTAACGGCAAACTTAGCCAACGCTTCAAGAAGAACCCCTACCTGTTCGGTGGCTTAATACACTGCACCTGTGGTTCTACACGTACTGGTGAGGGTCAGAATGGGCACTTCTACTACCGCTGTATCGATCGTCTTCTAAAATTCCCTAAGCCACGCGAATGCTTTGAAGCTGGTGTGAACGTTCAGGTTTTAGATACTGTTGGCTGGGTTAAGCTTTGCGAATTGATGACAGACCCTGCCCTTTTACAGAAACAGCTTGACCGTTACGCTGAAGAAAAAAAGCTAGTTGCAGGACAAAGTCCTAAAAAAGACGAGCTGATAATGCAGAAAAAATCACTTGAACAAGAAGAACGTCGTTACGTAAAAGCTTGGGGTAAGGGCACAATGTCTGAAACTGTATACACAGATCAAATGAATAGTGTCGCTAGACGCCGTAAGGAGCTGCAAGACCTAATTAATAAGCCGGAAGCAAACAAGTTAGCCCAATTGCGTGAAATTGACTTAGAATCCTCTGTAGAGCCTTTTAAGAAGTATCTGGCTAATCTGGGCTACGATGAAAAGCTTTTTACCGTACGTAAAATTGTTGATAAAGTAATAGCAACGAAGGAGAAAGTAAGAATATGCGGAAAAATTCCAGCGTATGCAACATCATTAACTGTAAAAAAGGTTGGGTTAGATGTTGAGCATAGCGATACAAGAGACACAACACAACCTAATTCAGATAGACAGGTTGGGTTAGATGCTAAGCATTGGAATTGTAGGGCTGCCAAATGTCGGTAAGTCGACCCTGTTTAATAGTCTTACTAATTCTGCCACCTTAGTAGCAAATTATGCTTTTGCTACTATCGAACCGAACGTTGGAATAGTGAACGTCCCAGATGATAGATTGGCGGTACTGGCTAAGCTCTATGATGCAAAGAAAGTCATTCCAGCAACCGTATCATTTACCGACATAGCGGGTATTGTATCTGGGGCAAGTAAAGGAGAGGGTTTAGGCAATAAGTTCTTAAGTCATATAAGAACTTGTCAGGCAATTGTTCAGGTAGTTAGAGCTTTTGACGACAATAATGTTATTCACGTAGATAACGAGCATAATCCTAAAAAAGACATAGATACCATAAATACCGAGTTAGTATTGGCTGATCTGCAAGTTGTTGAGAAACGACTTCCAGTGATGGAAAAAGAGGCTAGGATAAATCCTAAGCTAACCCCAGTTCTAGAGCAATATAAAAAAGCCCTTGCATATTTGAATGATAACCAGCCACTATGGAACTTCATAGGTGAGGATTGGTCTACTCTTAAAGAACTTCAACTGCTTACACTAAAACCAATTATTTACTTATTTAACTTGGATGAAAATGGACTAAACAATGAGCAAAAGAAAAAAGACCTGACTGACTTAATTGCTCCGATTCAACCTGTTTTTATCTGCGCAAAGCTAGAAGCAGAACTGAATGAAATCAATGAGCAAGACCGTCAAGAGCTGCTGGAGAGTTATGGTCAGAAAGAGCCAGGCTTAAATATACTAACTAGGAAAGCGTATGACTTGCTTGGGCTTCAAAGCTACCTAACCGCTGGAGAGAAAGAGATTAGAGCCTGGACCATTAAGAAGGGGTCAACTGCTCCACAGGCCGCCGGCGTAATCCATGGAGATTTTGAAAGAGGTTTCATAGCAGCCGAAATAATAGACTACAATGACTTGATCGAAAATGGCTCCGTGGTTAAAGCCCGAGCTGCTGGCAAAGTAAGAACTGAGGGCAAGACATACGTCGTACGTCCTGATGATGTAATTGAATTTAGATTCAATGTCTAGTCAATAGCTACTGGGGTTTTTTGGGGCTGTATATGTATAGAGCCGCTATACTTCCTGTTGGCGATCAGATTAACTAATTGTGAGTAGGCAATCCTTAGTGGATTAATTTCATGTCCACTGTCCGCAAAGCTGACTGTTGGAAGCGCTACGTCAGCACTGATCCCTACCTTGGGGCGACTAGCTGCTAACTGCTGCCTTTTTGCTGAAATCTCTTTCATGCCTTCGTTATATAGCTCTTCTCGCGAAACACCAACCGTATCGAATATTGAACTCTCGATTAGGGTTGAGCTTCGACCCCCGGTGGCTAGGCTTCCATGATAGTTAAAGCCCTCTAGCGGATTATCGAATTTCTGAGCTTTATCACTAATTATCGGCACCTTGTCGGTTGTGGTGACACTGGCAACTTGTGGGCTATCAGCCTTACGTCTCATCGATTCATGTTGCTGGTATTGTGCCATTACGTATGTCTGCAGCTGCTGATCAATTTGATCCTTCTGATTATTGATTATATCGCTAGCCTGCGTTCTCAGCTCCGCCATCCGATGTTGAACATGACCGATCAGTTTACGTAAACGATCCTTGTTATAGCTTCTAAAGGTTAACGACATCAAACCGGCACTTATATTTACGTGGGCATCTATTAGGCGATGCGAATAATCTATCTGGTTAATGGTGTCGAATCTGAGATCCTCGACTGTCAAGAAACGAAGGGGTTTTTTGTCGACCAACAGTATACGTATGTCGGTAGCACAAAGTAGCGCAACACCTCCTTCATACCAACCATTCACACATTCAAATATCTTTTCATCTGGGAGGATGATGGCTGCCAACTCTAAGCATTCGGCCCTATTCCAGCGATTGGTGTTAAAACCAATCTCTTTAAGCTGCGCTTGCACTGATTGATTGCTTACCATAATCCCTCCTACAATCTTATGATACTCTTATCGAGACTGATTATCCGTAATATAAATTACTAGAATAGTGGAACTTTTATCACAGTGAATCGATCCCGATTTGACTACTAAGGTTTGGTCTTCATTATCGTACTATGTTTAAGTAAAATGCAACTGTAGAAATATAGATTTACTAATAACAACATAAAAACTGGACAAATTAAACTATCTTTATCATAATTAGTGTATGTTGGCACATACCTCACAGACAGCCAAACTGGTGGATTTGTTCCGTTTGGCGGGGGTGAAACAAACGTTCAAGAAAGGCGAATACGTCATTAGACCCGGCGAATCACCGCCGGGTGTTTTTTATATCGAGGTAGGCCTAGTTAAGGCATATGACATCACCAGGTATCAAGAAGAGAATCTTCTAATCATCCGCAAAGAACATGAAATTTTTCCGCTAATATGGGCCTTAACTGGTCAAGAGCGGGATGTTATATACCAAACCCTAGCCCATACAGTTACCTGGCAAATTAGTCGAAACAAGCTTTTAAGCTTAGTCGAGAATGAACCTGAGATTATGGCACCTTTACTCGATATGACTATTGAGATGTATAGACTACATAGCGAAAGAATACTAAATCTTGAATATAGAACCGTTAGAGAGAGAATAATCTCCTTTCTTCTGACAATGTCAGTAAGGTTCTCTGCCAAACAGACCGAAGACGGCTTAATGATTGAGGTTCCGCTTAGGCATCAGGACATTGCCAGTTCAATCAACGCATCTAGAGAAACTACGAGTCGTGAGCTATCTGCCCTGGAGCGTAAAGGTCTTCTCACCAGAAAACAGTCGTTTGTAGTCCTCAAGGACATTGATGGACTGAGAAAATATATAGATTAACTATTTCCAGTTAAGAATTACTGTCTCAATTGTTTTAATTATCGTTTCCCTGTCTGGGACGTCATTATTATCATAATAATGGTCAGTATCAATATAGTCGTCGATAACACTTAAGCAGAATATTTCATCGGCATAAAGATGCATCCAGTCAACGGTTTTAACGCTAGCAAGTGGTGTCGCTATTATCAGTTTCTCTATTCTTATTGGCTTTAAGAATTGAAGAGCCACGTCTAGGCTAAATGGACTTTTTAATCCATCAGAAACTAAGATAATATTTTGCCCAACAAGTAGTTTCTTATTAACTAAGCCACCACTTGTCATACGATTCATTTCATGTATCTTAGTAAGCTTCTGCTCCTCAATCGTACCCCTTGATTCGGCCATTATCTCATCTATTTCAGAACCAGAATACTCGGGATTATAACTAAAATTACCGTCAGAAGTGATGCCACCAACAGCTATTGGCTCCCTGGGAAGATTTATCTCCTCGCTAATTATCATGTTCAGGATACAGTGCAGTTGTTGAGCAATTTGTGCACCAACCACCACACCACCATCATTTAGTGCTACTACTGCGCAGTTCTCATATCGATATTTAACGCTCAACCGACTGGCGAGCATTCGACCGGCTTGGAGTCTACTAGAAAAATACATTATTACCGTAGTTTAGCCTATAGCGGGGTTTTATTCGAGCTTATGTTTAGATAAAATACTAGATTAATTTTTTGAGAAGGTAAAACCTCTCTAAGTTACCTTTGGCGCCAGCTACCTTGGAGTCGGCTTTATTAACCACTACAAAATAATCCCGTAGCCAAGCTTCGAATTCACGGAGTATTTGTCTACGAATATTCTCATTTTTAATGACACCTTTGTGCTTGAGCCCAGTTTGATTAGCTTCAAATTGTGGTTTTACCATTGCTATAACCTGAGTGTTTGTAGATATTAGCTTGGATATATGGGGCAAAATATCTCTTAACGAAATGAACGATAGATCGATAACCACAAAGTCTGGTACGAAACTTAAGCTTACTCCAGGTAGTTGACTACCGAACGGAGCGACATCCAAAATATCAGTTTTTTCATAAAGTTCGATATCAAGGTTATTCCTAAGCGTTGGATGGAGCTGATCACTACCAATTTCGACAGCAAACACTTTAAGGGCACCCTGTTTTAATGCGTAATCAGTAAATCCACCCGTGCTACTGCCGACATCTAGAACTTTACTACCTCTAAAATTTATCTTGAATTCTTTAACAATTGACTCCAACTTAAGTGCAGCACGATTCACATATTGCGTAGACAGGAGTAGTTTTACTGACTGACTAGGAGCAATCGGATAACCTGCTTTATTTACCACCACGCCATCGACACTTACAAGTCTGAGTTTAATATAGCTCTCAGCCTGCGAACGACTACTAACTAAGCCTTCATTTACAAGCCTGACATCTAATCTGGTGCGGTTATTGCTGCTCATTACTAAAACCTTATCGCCTTAATGTAGTTAAAAGGCATATACAAAGAGAATGACTACTGTTTAACACGTTCTCTATACGTACCATTTGAAGTATCAATAGATAAGATATCGCCTTGTTTAATAAAGGCTGGTACTTTAACAATTAATCCAGTTTCGAGAGTTGCGTTTTTAGTAATAGACGAGCTAGTATCGCCCTTAACTGCATCTTCAGTATAGGTAACTTCTAGAGGTACATTCTTTGGGAGTTCAACATTAATGGGACGCTCACCAAAGAATTGAAGCTGCACTTTATCGCCTTCTTTGATATACCCACTAATGTCGCCAGCGAGATCTTTAGGTACACTAAATTGCTCAAAGCTTTCACCATTCATAAAGTAAAATGCCTCTGCATCACTATATAAATACTGAACCGACTGTTGCGAAACATCAGCACTATCTAATTGTTCATTGCCCTTAAATGTCTTCTCGAGTACTTTACCGTCGATCAAACTTTTAATTCTGACGTTAACGATGGAGCCGCCACGACCCATAACTTTCTGAGAATAATCGACAACCCTAAACGGGCTACCTTCAAACTCAAAGACTGTACCTTTTTTAAGGTCGGTTATAGATAATGACATATCACTTTCTGCCTTACTGCTATTTAATTCAATGTTAGTTTGAAGCAACAAAAGGTAGAAGCGCAATATGCCTTGCTCTTTTGATTGCTACACTCAAATGACGTTGCTGTGACTCTGTAAGGCCAGTTTTCTTCCTGGTCTCAATTTGCCCGTATACGTTTACATATCGTTGCAAGGTTTTAAAATCCTTGTAATCAAAAAATGCTACTTCAGTTCGATGTTTAAATATCTTAGCCATATAAATTTCCTTATCTATCTAAATTAAAATGGAATGTCGTCTAGATTGATCGGCTCATCACCGATATCTTCAATCACAACGTCCTTATCTTTCTTGGTTGAACTTGTGGTTTTCTTGGCAGGCTTAGTGCTTTCACTAGCCGAAGTTGATGTTTCGCTAGATTCAAAGCTTTCTTGAGAATCTGAGCCAGCCTGCCCTCTGCTATCTAGGAATGTTACATCATTTGCAAGAACTTCGACTTTACTTCGCTTCTGGCCATCTTGCTCCCAGCTACGACTCTGCAGTCGTCCCTGGACTAAAGTTCGGCTTCCCCGACTTAAATACTGCGAAACTCTTTCAGCCAGAGGACCCCAAGCTACGACATCGATATAGTCGGTTGCTTCTTGCCACTCTCCTGCCTGGTCTTTATAGCTCCTATTTAGCGCTAAGCTAAAACTAACTACATTCTGACCATTAGGTGTCTGCCTAAGCTCCGGGTCACGTGTTAGGTTCCCCATTAGTGTTACTTGATTTAAGCTCCTAGCCATTACTGCTATCCTCCTTATAAGACATATGTCTAAATTTAATTGTACTTATACCGTAAACCCATTATTAAACACTCGTCAAATTATTTTGAACAAAGTTTAATAATTATTAACTTTCCTCGTCTTTTTCTTCTTCAGCATCAGCATGATCGCCTCGTTTTGAAGCCTGCTCAGCCTTGTGAGTCTTTTCAGCTTCAGCCTTAGCAATAGCTTTAAGGTCTGGCTTAGTTATTAGGAATCTAATAACTTCACTAGTGATATTTAAGGTCGATTCGACCTTCTTTACACCACCTGGAGGCATGATAACTGTATAAAATACATATATTGCATGCTCATTCTTGGCAATTGCGTAAGCTAGCTTACGCTTCCCCCAATTATCTGTTGCTTTAACTTCTCCGCCGTTGTCGGTGAAGATTTTCTTAACACGATCTTCTGCTTTACTCAGGTCTACTTCTAGATCTGGGTCATAGAGAATCGCAATTTCGTATTGGTTCAATCTAGTCTCCTTCGATTGGTTACCGACTTAATAATTACATTAACCCGGACAGTCTATACGCACTGATATAAATCGGCTATAGACTGAAGTTTATATTAGAGATCTTATTATAGGTTAATTACCTCTGTTAGTCAAGCCTCTAGAAGTCGGGGTTTGAAGACTCTTCAGACTCATCGTAATCTCCACCAGGAGATGCTCCGCCATACACTTCATCTATCGAGCTAACTAATACTTCACGTGGCCTAGAGCCATCTGCTGCTCCGATGATACCCTGCTCTTCCATAGTTTCAATAAGTCTTGCCGCTCTTCCATAACCAATGCGCAAACGTCGTTGCAGAAGGCTGGTACTTGCCTTGCGATTCTCAATAACTACATTGACCGCATCACGCCATAGATTATCGTCCGCGTCAGAGCCACCACCAGCTTCACTAATTATACCGCCCTTACCACTAAGCTGCACAGGCTGTGATACAACCTCGTCATTATATTGTGGTGGTCGTTGCATTTTAATGAAGTCGTTAACCTTAGTTATCTCACCATGTTCAATGAAAGCCGCCTGAACTCGTTTTGGTTTAGGCATATCTGAGGTTAACAGCAACATATCCCCACGACCGAGTAGCTTCTCAGCGCCCATTTGATCGATAATAGTACGAGAATCGATCTGAGATGCAACAGTAAAAGCAATTCTTGCTGGGACGTTAGCCTTAATAAGGCCGGTGATAACGTCTACCGATGGCCTCTGTGTTGCCAGAACTAGATGTATACCGGCAGCTCTGGCCTTTTGTGCTAAACGGACTATAAGAGCTTCTACGTCGCGTGCAGCCATCATCATCAGGTCAGCAAGCTCATCAATAACGATAACAATATATGGCATCCCTTCACTCTCGTTAACTGAGTTATACTCGGTGATATTCCTCTTCCCAACTAGCGCCATAGCCTTTAGTCTTCGGTCCATCTCAGCAACTGCCCACTTCAGTGCACTAATACACTTCTCAGGCTCATTAATAACTGGTGATAGTAAGTGAGGCAGTTCATTATATGAACCAAGTTCAACTTGTTTGGGGTCAACCAGAATAAGTTTTAAGTCAGCAGGCGAGTTCCTATATAGCAAGCTGGTAATAAGCGTGTTTATCATAACTGACTTACCTGCGCCGGTTTGTCCGGCAATAAGAAGGTGCGGCATGGCGGCTAGATCGGCAACCACGGCTTTTCCAGTTATATCCTTACCTATAGTGAATGTTAAGGGACTCTTGGCCTCTGCCCATTCATTTGAAGATATTAGGCTACTAACACGCACTGTTGCGGCTTTAACATTTGGGACCTCGATACCAACTGCTCTTTTACCTGGAATTGGCGCTTCCATTCTTATAGAGTGAGCCGCTAGATCCAGTGCTAAGTTATTTTCTAGAGCAGTTATTTTAGTTAGCTTAACATCAGCTGGTGGTTTCAGGGTGTACTGGGTCACAGTAGGTCCTATATTTGCCCCTTCCATCTCAACCTCAATTTTAAAATTAGAAAATGTGTCATGAATTATCCTGGCATTACCGTTAACATCTCCGGCATCAGCCTTGTCGAGTTTTTGGTTAAGAAGGTTGACCGACGGATACTTCCAGTCAGGATCACTGGCAGTTGTTAGGGCTTCATGATTTTCACCAGCAGATAGTTTTTGAGCAGTATTCTTAAGTGAGCTAAGTCTTGGTTGTGGCGTGTCAGTTTTTGCCTGTGCTCCGTCATGATGCTCTACTGGCACGCCCTCGTTAAGCTTAAAGCCTCCTTGATCAGACTTTGCCTTTAGATTTGCCAGTTCTGAACCTTCTTCGTCTAGTTTAGTTCTGAATACCTTACCGATAGATAAGATGACTGACGGGGAAACACCAAAAGCAGAGAATGCCGCCATTAGAGTAGCTACAAAGAATAAGATTGCGGCAGGTATTTTATCCAGAATATCTAAGAACCCACCGCCAATTAGTTTGCCAAATGTTCCACCGTGTCCTCCACTTAAAACACCAAATTGGTTTTTTGTAGCAAACATCGTATATAAAAGACAGCTCAGGAAAAACACAGCCAGTATCATGCTGATAAATTTTGCAGTTGGGATTTTATGATCTTCAGCCATGAATTTATAGACGCCGAAGAAAACTAGTGCGATAGGCAAAGAGAACGCCGCCCATCCAAGAAGCCAATATCCGCCATGGAAAAGATCAACTGGCAAACTACCGCCCGTCCCAAAGCCACCAATTAATATAAAAAGAGCTATAAGTATAAGGACAACACCTATACTATATCCAACAAATGGAGAAGGAACAGCTACTTCTACCGGGGCTGCCTTTTTGCGACTTTTAGATGACTTTTTCTTTTTCGGCATTTGACCACATTATATCATTTTATTTATTACTACTACCGAGGTTTCGGCAGATGTAGTTTACTTACCAGCTATATTATAGACCAAAATACAACGTTTGTCAAAACTAGCTTAAGCGGTATCAGTCTATGCCGGCATCTTGAGTGAGCAAGCGTGCTCGCATTTCTTGGAAACGACGTTGTTGCTCTGCGGCTACCTCTTCAGCAGTTTTAGTTTTAACTGGCTGCTGATTAGGGTTATTGGAATTATTTGGGTGCGCCTCTTGCTTGCCGCCAATAATATTTAATACTGGTATGACAATTGGACTGCGCTGAGTCTTCTCGAACAAGAAATGTGTAACGTGATCTTTGAGTTCGGCCTTAAATCGGTCAATATCTATTCGTTTATAGCGCTGCTGTACAGCACGTTTCAGTTCGCTCCTTAGACCATTCATGATCTCTTCATTGTCTCTCATATAAATAAACCCACGACTAATGATGTCTGGGCTAGTAAGTAAAGTCCCGGTCTTTTTATCTACCGTTAGTACGACGGCAACTAGACCCTCTTCACTTAACAGTACCCTGTCCTTAACAACTACGTTGCTAACTATCGCACCAGTCTGGTCAACCAAGATTGTTCCGTATGGAACTTCACCAATTACCTCCATCTTATCTGGGGTAAGAGAAATAACCTGACCATTACCAATGTTCAATGTGTTGGCTCTAGGTATACCTGTTTCAATTGCTAGGTCAATATGTCGTCTCTTAGAACGATATGGGCCATAGATCGGAATAAAGAACTTTGGCTTAGTGATGGAAATCATTTCAGCATATTCATCACGACTTGCGTGTCCGGAAACGTGCAAAGGCCCGATGCCGTCGATATCGTGATAGCGATGCTCAAATACATGCACCCCTTTTTCCATAAGATTATCTACCATGTCACCGACTAATTTATCGTTGCCACTCTCTGGAATTGGCGAACTGGATAAAATAACCGTGTCCTGCTCTTTTAGCTTTACGTGCCTATGTTCACCATTAGCCATTCGCTGCAAGGCACTACTTGGCTCACCTTGGCTTCCAGTAGCTACCACCACTACATCAGTATCCTTCATGGTTGCAACTGAAGCGATCGGTACAAATGTTCCTTTTGGTACCTTCATGAAACCATGGCGGATAGCCATTTCTAGGGTACTAACCATGCTTCGACCATCCATAGCAATCTTACGATTGTGGTGAATAGCGGCGTTAATGATCATCTGCACCCGATTCATATTGGTACTAAATAGACCAACAAAGATCCTGCCAGGAGCTTGATCAATAATATCTACGAAACTTTTCTCAAGAGTTGACTCAGATGGAGTTCGTCCAGGTCGTTCAGTTGAAGTACTTTCACTCAACAGGGCCAAGACACCCTCGTTACCAAGTTCTTTAAGGCGTTCTATATCACTTCGTTCGTGGTCAAGTGGATTAGGGTCAAACCTAAAGTCACCGGTGTTTATTATTCGCCCAATAGGCGTATCTAGAACAATGCATGTACTGCCCGGTATTGAGTGAGTCACGCGAACGAGCTCAACCATAAACTCACCTATTTTAAGGCGTTCGTGAGTATCTTCGTTCATCTTTACACTTCGAAGCTCAAAACCTTCAGGCATTGGTAGGCCGAAGTTTTCAAATATTTCCTCAACTCGACCAATAGTAAAGTTTGAACCATATATTGGTGCTGGGTACTTTGGCACAATGTGAGGCAAGCCACCAATGTGGTCAAGGTGGCCATGGGTAATTATGTAAGCTTTTAGCTTATGCTTGATTGTCTCAAGGTATGTTGTATCGGCAATGCCGTAGTTAATGCCTGGTAAATCAACACTTAAGTCGTTACCACAGTCTAAAATAACAGCGTCATTCATGTATTCGACAACAAGCATGTTCTTAGAACCCGCACCGTCCATTCCGCCTAGACCAATAATTTTTAGTCTTGGTTGATCGTCAATAAAATTGGCACGTTTAGTTGGCTTATTGTTATCGGCTGTTGGATAAAGGTTTGCAATACGCTGAGCATCTGCCTGACTTCGTCTTTGAGCCCTAACCGCTTGACCGCGGCTAGTTGTTAATTGACTACCGCCTTGAAGTGGTAGCGTCGGTTTAGCCGACTGGTTTGGTTTATTATTTTTTTTCATATTATTTGATTTATTAAAATTATTCCTTTTGGGATTGTTATCCATTATATTTCTTCCTTTAATTTGAAATTGCGTTAATGATTTGTGGTATGTTTGAGAAATCGTCTAACAAAGTTTGACGAAGTCCTCCGTTATATAGAGCAGCTGCCGGATGAAAAAGTGGCAGAATTACTATCTCTGTGGTCTTCTTGAGCTTAGCGTTTAGCAGCAAACGAATACGTTTCGGTTGCCCATGACACTCAGATATTTGCAGCTCCGGCAAGAAACAATTCATACTATGCCTACCAAGCGTAATTACTAGCTTTGGTGCAATTATTTCTAGCTGGTGACGTAAATACGGCAAAAATGCTTTTTTCTCTTCTGGTAACGGGTCTCTGTTATTCGGTGGCCGGTATTTCACAATGTTGGTGATATATATGTCAGATCGTTTAAGCTTTATTGTCGCTAGCATTTCATCCAAGAACTTACCAGCCGCGCCAACAAATGGCTGGCCGGTTAAGTCTTCATTTTTACCAGGCGCCTCACCAATAAATACAATTTCGCTGTCCGGATTCCCGGCACCAAACACTAATTGGGTAGCTTGACTCTTAAGCTCAGGACAAGCCTGATCATCGAGAATTTGCTGCTTCAGTTTATTTAGCATTTGTTGTTTGTCTGCCATAAGTTATCCTAATTACTCTATAAATATCTTTGATGGTGCGAACAAAAAAGATAATTGCTAGTAAATACCACCATAAATTTCCTCGATCTATGCTCAAGCTAATAAAGCCATAGCTAAGTGCTAACTGAATCAAAGCAACAATCAAAATGAATACCCTCGAGCCTGCATATAGCCGACGAGAAGTCTTAAACATCTTTACTTTTCTTGCTCCTTTTTAGCCGCTTTCATACTTAGCTGAAGGCGTCCCTTGTCGTCAATCGCGACTAACTTAACTGTCACTCTATCACCTTCTTTGACAACGTCGCTAGGCTTATTAACTCGCTCTTCGGACATTTCACTAACATGGACTAAACCATCTTTGCCTGGCATGATCTGAACAAAGGCACCAAAATCTAGGACGCTAACTACCGGAACGTCTTTGTAAATCTTGCCGACTTCGGGCTCAGCAACAATGCTTTCAATCCATTGGATTGCCGCATTGATTGAATCACCGTCGGGGCTAGCAATCATAACTGTACCATCATCTTTAATGTCTATAGTTGCGCCGGTTTCAGAGGTAATCTTTTGGATTGTCTCTCCACCCTTACCAATAATCTCTCTGATTTTATCTGGATTAATAGTAATACTTTCAACCCTTGGCGCATATGGACTAAGTGTAGTTTTTGGTGTCGCGATGGTTGAGATCATGTGCTCAAGTATCTGGGCTCGTCCAGATTTACCGCCCTCTAGGGCTTGTGACAAAACATCAACCGGTAGGCTATGAAGCTTCATATCCATTTGAAGTGCAGTGATCCCATTAGTAGTACCAGCAACTTTAAAGTCCATGTCGCCAGCAAAGTCTTCGGCATCGGCAATATCAGTTAAGATAATCGGCTTATCTCCGTCAAGCATCAGACCCATAGCAATACCGCTGACTGGGGACTTGATTGGCACACCGGCATCCATAAGTGCTAAACAGCTTGAACAAGTAGCGGCCATCGATGTTGAGCCATTCTGACTCATTATTTCGGTCACTGATCTAATTGCGTATGGGAAGGTTGCCTCGTCAGGTAATACTGGAATAAGAGCCTTCTCAGCCAAGTAGCTGTGGCCAATTTCACGTCGACCTGGACTACCAAGTCGTTTAATTTCTCCAACAGTATAACCTGGCGCATTATAGTGATGCATATACCTTTTATCACCTTCTGTCTCCATGGTGTCGATTGATTGTGAATAACTAAGCGGGGCAAGAGTAACTATGTTAATACCTTGGGTTAAGCCACGAGTGAAAATACTAGAACCGTGGGCTCGAGGTAAAAAGCCTATTTCGCTACTAAGTTCTCGAACTTCATCAAGCTTTCGGCCATCTGGTCTAATACCCTTCTCGACAATGTTCTTTCTAACATCCTTGTGTAGAGCCATAGTAAAGGCGTCTTCGTAAGTGCTCTTTTGGTCTTCAAACTCATCACCTAGTTCTTCAGCAAAATGAGTCATCGTCTCCTCACGGAGGTTGGCAATTAATTCATTGCGCTCTGGGTATGGCTTGTGCAAGTTCTCACCAAGCTTACCCTCAAGCCAATCGGCGACAGTTGTTTGGATTGTCTCATCGGGCAAAGTTAGATTATATTCTTGAGGTGTTACGCCAATTTGCTTAACTAGCTGCTTCTGAAGTTCAATTGCAGGCTGCATTGCTGTGTGGGCAAATTTAATGCCGGCAACAATTTCCTCTTCGCTGGCCTCATTAGCCCCTGCCTCAACCATAGTTACCCCTTGATCTGTACCAGCAACTACTAGATCTAAGCCGCCTGCTTGTAGTTGTTCTGCGGATAGGAAGGCAGTAAGCTCGTGCTTTTCATTGTAGCCAACTCTTAGCCCAGCAACTGGGCCATCAAATGGTGCACCGGTTAGCATAAAAGCGGTACTTAGAGCGAGCATCGCGATCATATCAGGACGAAAGTCAGGATCCATACTCAGAACTGTAGCTACAGCTTGGACTTCGTTCCTATAGCCTTTTGGCCATAAAGGCCTAATTGGTCGGTCAATTAACCGTCCGATCAGAATCGCTTCGTCCGAAGGTCGCCCTTCTCTTTTAACGTATCTAGATCCACTTATCTTGCCAGCTGCATAAAACTTTTCCTCATAGTCAATACTTAATGGAAAATAGTCCATGCCATTTATAGGCTTGGGGCTTATCATGACTGTTCCGAGTACTACTGTGTCACCATACCTGGCCATGACACTAGCTGAGGTTCGAAAACCGACACGCCCAACCTCTAGACTTAACTTGCGTCCTAGAAATTCGGTTTCAACGGAAACTATTTGTTTACCAGCTGGATTTATTGTTTGACTCATGTATTCCTTCCGTGACATCAATATATTTTTTCAGTTGTCGTAACATTTTATTGTTTTCTCTTCAGTGACAAAGTTCAGCTATTTTTTAGTTGTTTTTAAAAAATACCTGCTGCTTTGACGCTGAGAGAGCCGAACCTTTGAATATAAATAGATGCCTTAAATTATTAATTTATAATCTTGACGCAGTGCATTCTCGTCTAAATTAGTTACCTTGTCTTGCACTGGTAAGCTAATACGCTGGTTTTAATTAAAAATCCAGCAGACTAGTATACTAGCGAGGATTACCTTCGGATGCCGAGCTTCTTAATAATATCTAAGTAAGCTTGGCTATCTTTAGCTGCGATATATCGAAGTAGACGTCGTCGCTTACCTACCATCTGTAGTAGACCACGTCGCGCCATAAAATCGTGTTTGTTAACAGCCAAATGTTCTGTAAGTTCTTTGATTCGTTCAGTTAAAATTGCCACCTGAACTTGAGGACTACCGGTGTCAGACTTATGAGTTTGGACACTAGAAACCGCGGCTGTTTTCTTCTCCGTAGTAATCATGTGACTACAATATAGCATATTTTGATCTGTTAGACAAGAGTAAAATTGGATTTTATATAAAATAGTTATCCGATATATATTGATCTACGCCAAAAGGTGAGCCTTAATTAGCTCAGCTGTTAAATTATTTGTACTGATGCTATTTTCAATTTGGTAATCACCAATACTCGTTCTTCGTAGCTCACTCATATAAGCTCCGGTGCTCAGTCCAAGACCAATGTCATTTACTAGAGACCTTATATAGGTTCCACTCGAGACATTTACCTTAAAACTTAGCTTCGGATAGTCATATCTTAGATCACTAACTCCATAAATAGTCACTGGGCGAGGCTTTAGCTCTGGAATAACGCCGGCCCTAGCTAAATTATAAGCTCTTTTACCATTGATCTTGAGTGCTGAGTACGCCGGAGGCAACTGACTGATTTCTCCCTCGAACAAAGAGACAATCTTTTTTACCTGATCAAGACTTGGCACAGCATCGTTATATTCTCGGGTTTCGGTTTCTGAATCAAAACTATCACTGACTTTGCCTAAATACATTTCAACTTCATAAACTTTATCCATTTTCGACATTAATATAGCCTTACGGGTATATTCCTTGCCGATCAGTAGAACTAGTAGACCGGTAGCGAGTGGATCGAGAGTGCCAATATGGCCAACTTTTAGATTTTTAGGCTTTAGATTCAGCTCGTTAGCTACAATCCGACGAACAAAGTTAACTACATCGAATGATGTCCAACTTTTTGGTTTATCGATAAGAAGAATTCCTTGCACAATTAAGTTAATTATACAGTCTAGCTAGCTGGAGGTGGAGTATCGGTAGGACCTCCGAAGTTATATGGCACTGGGATTGGTGGTGGTACAGGGGGCGCATCACCATCACTAGACGTTGCAGCAGCCCCATTGTCATCCTTTGGAGGATCACTGAATAGCGCTGGATCAAGTCCGGTTGTATTATCAATCTGCACTACGGGCTTAAGGTCATCAGCAGAAATTTTATCCTGATCAATAGGATGTAGCGGTTCGCCAAGTGGCATAGCATTTAGAGATTCAGCGGGCTTTGGGGGCTGACTCTCATCTGTTTCCGCGAGTATTGCCTCTACTTGGTCACGAGCACCATCAATATTTGACTGATGTATATGCGGACTATCTACAGACTCCTCTAGATCAGTAATCGTTTTATTCGGTTCCGCTAGAGTTGACTCGACACTTGCTTCAAGCTGTTTATCCTCAAACGGAGGAACCCAGGCCGGTGGTGGTGGAGTAAACCCAGCTGGGGTTAATTGACTTGGAGCAGCCGGTGGTGGAGTAACCGTAACATCATCAGCAGGTTGATCTGTTTGATCACCAAGTGGCGTTATAGGCTCTGACTTAGTGAGAATTGGCTCATCTGGTGATGTACTCTCGATGTTACTTAACGGGTCTGATGATGGCTCATATGATTCGAGTTGGCTATTAGCAGTTAACACGCCACCCATTCTAGGTGGCTCACTGACAAACTTATTTATCTGTGGTGTATCGCTAGACTCAGCCACTTGAGCGTCTTCTGGCACCGAGTCTGGAACTATTTGCGGACTAGACTGATCATCACTAGCTGCTTCATCCTCAGGTAATTCAACCGGTTCTGGCAAACTTACCTCTGGTGTAGACATCTCTTCTTCAGTAGCATCGTCGTCATTGTGCTTGATACTAAGCGTTCCATTTTCGTCAACCAACGCATCATCCTGCTCATCAGAGGTGTTTTGGATATTTGGCGACGACATTTCGCTGCCTGAACTATTTTCAGCCAATTCAGTTGCAACTAGTTGCTGATTTGCACCTGCGGCCATCAGCCGTGAACTGGCGCTCATCGTTAATGCTGAGGTTTTGTCGTTACTAAACCTTTCAGTCTCGGCAACAATTCCAGTTAAAAGAGCGGTCGCAATCTGTTCGTCAAGTAGATTATCACCTAAAACACTAGTCATATCGGCAACAATCTCACACAAGCTACTTGCTTGTGGGTCTGACCAGTTAATACTGCCGAGGCTGCTCTCCGCCCCTAGGTTCACACTGGCAACAGTCGCGTCGTGAAGAATTCTGCCGTGTGCTGTAATTGCCTGATCAAGATCCTCTTGATCCTTCACACCAAGAGCAATAATAAGCTCAACGTTGAAGTCTCCTTGACTAAACTCAAGATCAGATTCGCTAAGTGATGTCCTGTATGGAGTAATAAAGATCCTGACCATTTGGTCTTCAACTTTATATCTAAGCTTATCGGCCTTATCTTTATCTAGCGCAATAATAAAATCACGAAGTGAATCAGTGGTTTTCTCAATTGTTTCTTCGGGTTTCAGAAATTCAATAGTTGAGGGAATTTGACCACTGAATACTGCTGATCCGTGTTTGTTAAGTTTATTAACAATAAGCGTCAGACCAATACATGCCGCAAGCTGATCTACCGAAGGATTCCGGCTAACAGTAACTAGAACGGTGTTGGCCGTTTTGAGGCGTTCAATAAGCTGGCTTTTTGCGCTATCCATTTTTTTGAGGGTTTTATTTTATTTACGATCTAATACAAGATTATCACTAGTTTTACTAATATACAAGCGTTAGAGTGTATAAAATTACCCCTTAAATCATCGCCCAGACCTACCATTTATAGCCTTTCACTTTACAAAGAGTACTCACCCCTGTATAGTTGACGTTTGTATTAACAACTAATAAATCAGAAGCGAACATTGAAGTTTAAACTATGCCAATTATTAAATCAGCCAAGAAACGTGTAAAAGTTGCTAGGAAAGCAGCTGTTCGTAATCACAAGACCAAGCGCAGCTTAAAGACCGCCTTAAAACTACTTTCAACTAGCAGCTCCTCTAAGTCTTTACGAGATGCTCAAAGTTCGATCGATAAGGCTGCAAAAAAGAATGTTATTCACAAGAATAAGGCTGCACGACTTAAGAGCCGAGCCGCAAAGAAAGCTAAAGCTAACGGTGTAAAGATAACTAAGGCTACGCCAAAGGCGGCTCCTAAGAAGACAACTACAACTGTTAAAAAAGCGGCTCCTAAGAAAGCTACAGCGAAGAAAAAATAGCAAAATACTTTTTTAAATACTAATAATATAGTTCTTTATGGCCTCGTCTAAATCGAGGCTATTTCTTTTTGAGCGCCAATCTAATCGGCTGAGATCGTAAACAAGCTGCTTCAGCTTGGAAAAGCTTATTTTGGTAGCTACAGATTTTGCCTTTTGAACAGCATAAGGACTGATTTTAGTACCCCTAGCTATCTGGTCAGCCGTCATATTATTACCACTAATAACTTGAGCTAAGGTTTGCAGTTGCCAGCTTAGCATCGCCAGTATCTGATCGGGCTCAACCTTTTGTGCTCGTTGATCGTTATATAGTTCTAAAGCCCGCTTAGGCTGATTGCTAAAAGCTGCATCGAGTAGCTGAAAGATTGTGCTCGTTGGTGACTGCTCACAAAGTAAATCAATTGTTTGCGCTGTAATTTCACTCGAGTAGAGCGACAACTTGTCTACTTCACTCGCTAATCCCATTTGATCATCCCCGACACGATCTATTAAATGTACTGCCGATGAGCGATTAATCGTTGCCCCTAGATTTTTTGCATAACCTACAATGAAGTCAACTAGCGACTGCGGAGATAGCTTATTGAACTGCCTAAAATCCGTACTCTTAACTAAAAACTTATAATAGCTCAACCGTTTATCTAAACTAGGCTCTAATATAACCAAAGTAGTTGAGTCGAGCATACTGCTTATTATTTCTTCAATCTTGTCGCTGAACTCTTTAGTTTTAGACGGTTCATTGAGCACAACTAGCCTTGACTGACTAAATAGTGATGAGCTAGACAGTGTCTGTTTAAGCTGTTCATAGTTCTGATCAGCACTATATATTATTTCTGTGCCTAAAACCCCATTAGATGCACTGTGCTCATCTAGCAGGTCATTAATTGCACTACGCATCAAGTAGCTGTTGTCTCCCGTTATTGTGATCACCATAGTAAATAATATTGTACAGGCAAATATAGCTAATCGCCTCTATTTCACAAGTCTTTGGCAATAGGCACAGTAATGCGTCCCCCTACCAGCGACTCTGGTCTTAATAATCTCACGGCCACACCGTGGACACGGTAAACCATCTCGTCGAAATACTTTGGCAAAATCAATATAACTTCCCTTAACCCCCTCAGCGTTGACATAATTCCTATCGGTCGATCCACCCTTTTCAATTGACAGTAGTAAGACATCGAGTAATGATTTATGGAGTAATTTGATCTTTTGATCTGTCAGACTAGCGACTTTAGTCATAGGGTTTATTTTTGCCGCCCAAAGACTTTCGTCGGCATATATGTTTCCAACTCCAGCAATTACTGTCTGATCCATTATGACTGGTTTAATTGACGAGTTTTTTCGTCTTAGTATTCGCTGCTTAAACAACTGCCAACTGAACTCGTCAAGTAGCGGCTCAGGACCTAGCTTAATCATAAAGGTTAGCTCTGGAACTAAGTCAGTTGCTACTAATCTCATCCAGCCAAACTTGCGTTGATCATTAAAGAATAATTTAGAATCATCCGAAAAGGTAATATCGACTCTGGTTGACCTATCCGGTAAATTACCTATCAAAGAGTCATTAGGATGCCCTGCACCGAATCTAAATGACTCACTCTTATATACCAGCTGGCCAGTCATTTTTAGGTGAATGACTAAGCTGTAATTGCTCGACAAATTTATTATTAATACCTTGGCTCTGCGACTAACTGAAGTCACGCTTGCTCCAAGCATAAATTTATCTACTTGATTCTTGTCATTTGGAAACGACTTTAGATTATCTGAATCTACAGACTTAATGACTTTTCTGGGCAGTAATTTACTTAGCCCGAGCCTTACTGTTTCAACCTCTGGCAACTCCGGCATACTACTAAGCTTAATATAAAAGTTATAATGATAGCTAACTATGGACTCTATAAACAATATTTTATCTAGGCGGGAGGTCGATGAACCATCTGAGATCGCAAGAATAAAAAAGTACGTTAAAGATAAATATGACTATGACTGCATAGTATCTACTAAAGGTAACTCACTAGTTATTGGCGTAGCCAATTCATCACTTTTAACCAGTTTGCGCTACCACTTACCGGAGCTAAAGAAGAGCCTTAGAATTGAACAAGAGCTTGTTGTCAGGCGAGTTGTCTAGTTAAGGCTGGCGGCGCTATTTATCTGATTGAAATTAGGTATCTGTGCTTCAAATAGTGATGTTGTTAGAGATAAGTTACCTAAGTATGTACGAGGCGTAGCAAAACAATTTGATACCCAAAAACGGCTAATTGTTTGACCACTTTGGATAGTTTCGAATATATATCTATTACCGATTGAACAATAACCCACATCGTTAGCAAGTTTTTCGTTAGTATTCCCCTTTGTATAGCCAGCTTGATATAGAGCTGATAAAAATGCCGTGTAGCTATTTACTGTATTAGAAAAACCTTGTGTAAAAACAACATTATTGTTATATCCTAAGATCGAGTTATACGTAGCGTGGTTCTTTGTGATAATAATTTGGATACTTCTGTGATTTTGTTCAGCAGTAATCGGGCCGTTTATGGTCATACTTACTTCTGAATTACTGTTCGCCATAGAAACTAATGGAGCTACCGGCGTTGGGGTATGTGGTTTTTTACCACCGCCACCAGAAATAATGACAATTAATAGCACGATTAGGCCAAGAGCAATAAATAAAGCTAAATAAAATCGACTCATCCTGTGATTATCCCTGAATTTATCTATATATTAACATGTTTGCCCTAAGAATGCAATGCCGTTCATGCTTTTTACTATTATTTTGACCACTATAAATGCAATAATAATGTTAAGCATATGAAGTTTACATATCAAACAGCAACGGCCACACTGATCCAGTTTGTAACCCTAACTATCTTAGGAGTACCGAACGCAATCGTATCAATTGTCAGTGTTTGCAGAACAGACGCCACTAATTGTGTAAGCAATTCATTAGTATCATTAGTCTTTTTCTTGCTGACTGCGATGTGGTTTGGCTTTATTTTCTTTTTAGGCTACAGCGCAGAACATCGTCGCAGCCGGTGGTTCGCTTTCATATTGATTGGCTGTGAGTTTATAACTCTACTTGCTGATGGCTATATTAATTTCCCTAGAGACTCTAATATTCTATCGAAAGGGACTAGCTTGCTCGACAGCCTTCTAAGTATCTGGATAATCTACTTGGCTTTCCGCTTGTTTATTGCGGGAAACAAACGAATTGTTAAAAAGCCGATTACCGCCAGAGTACGAAACCGCAAAAGGGACTAAAGCTCTCCCCAGTTCTTACCAATAGTGACATCGACATCTAAACTGACTGGCAGCGAATAAACTTCTTCCATCGCCTGCTTGAGTAGCTTGGCTAAATTAGCCGATACTGATTCGGGACATTCTACTAAAATTGAGTCGTGGATTTGTAACAGTAAATTGCAGTCATTGTGCTGGTTTTTAAGTATATCCTCGCATTTGATCATCGCCATTTTCATAAGATCGGCTTCTGTACCCTGGATCGGCATATTGATAGCTGCCCGCTCTGCCGCTTGACGAACAATGAAGTTGTTGGAATGAAGGTCTGGCAGCAGTCTTCTTCGCCCAAAGAGTGTTTCAACATAGCCAGTTTTACGGGCTTCAACAATAAGTCGGTCCATATAGTCGAATAATGGCTTTCTAAGCTCTTTGTACTTATTAATAAAATCTTGAGCCTGCTCATAGGTCATACCCGTTGCAACTGTTAGGCCGTGTGGACTCATCCCATAAATAATTCCAAAGTTAATTACCTTTGCTGCACGTCGCATCTGCTTAGTTACATCCTCTGGTTCTCTGCCATAAACTTGAGCGGCAGTCATTAAGTGGATGTCAGCGCCTCGATTAAACATCCCGATTAGCTCTTTATCTTCGGCTAAGATTGCTGCTAAACGAAGTTCGAACTGTGAATAGTCAGCGCTAATAAGTACATTGCCCTTCCCGGCAACAAATGCCGTCCTAATATTTCTGCCTAGTTCGGTACGAATAGGAATATTCTGCAGATTAGGATCCATTGAACTTAACCTTCCAGTTTGGGCAACAGTTAAGCTAAAGGTAGTGTGCAGTCTTGAATTTTCGTCTACCTGCTTTGGTAATGAGTCGACATAGGTGCTCTTTAGTTTTGCAACTTCACGGTAATTTGAAATAAGACTAATTATTGGGTGCACGGCAATTAGTTTATCTAGTTCACTGGCGGCAGTTGAGTAGCCCGTTTTAGTCTTCTTAATACCTTGAGTCGGAATATTTAGGTTAGTTTCGCCGAATAAAATTTCAGCTAACTGACTGGGGCTTGAGATGTTAAATTCTTGATCGGCATAGCCATAAATTTGCTGTTCGAGGTCAGATATAGAGTCGTTAATTTGCTCACTGAATTTAGCTAGATAATTTACATCCAACTGAATACCAACTTTCTCCATTCTGGCTAATACTTCTATGACTGGCCATTCAATATCTTGGGCTAGCTTATTTATTTTTGATAGTTTTTTTAGTTCATCCAGTTGCTGCTTATATATTGCTTGAATAATTGACATGATCTCTGGGGCTCTAGTGACTAGCTCCTGGTCATCTAGATCTTCTAATGATGAGCCGCCATAGTTTAAATCAACCCTTGCTTGGTCAGTAAGTAATTGAACTTTATCTAAAGAGTTAATTAAGAACGAACCTATAAGAATATCGTGACTCACTTGGGGTAAGTTTTCGGCTCCAATTTCAAGAAGTAGTTTGAGGCTGTTCTTTATATCGTGGCCAACCAATTTTTTTGCTTTGCCAATTACGTCTAAAACTTGTTTTTTATCCAACTTGGCAAGTTCGAGTGTATATACCTGTTTACCACCTGAACTCAAAATTATATACTTTGGATCAACCCCATGCTTGCCTCCAGATCGAGTGTATATATAGGTTATGTCGCCGCCGAAAACAACGTGTTCAAGTTTTTGATCACTGTCAATAAGGATATTCGTACCGACCGTTATTGAGGTTGAGGGCAGTTCTGGTTGATGAACATAGCCTGGCAATACCTCACTTAACTTATTAACTAGACTCTTAAACTGTAGCCTGGATAATATGACCCTTAATTCTTCTGATTTAATGTTGCTACCATCTACTTGGTTAAGGTCTAATTTAATCGGAGCATCAGTCCAAATCCTGGCTAGTTCTTTGCTTAGATATGCCAGGTCCTTCCCTTCTTCAAGCTTTTTCTTTAGTGTGGGCTTTATAAGCTCAATATTTTCATACACTCCGTCTAGAGTCTTGTACTCCTTAAGTAGTTCGACTGCTCCTTTTTCACCGATACCAGGAACGCCTGGAATATTATCCGAGCTATCCCCTTTTAGTGACTTGAGATCCAAAAACTGATTTACCTCAATGCCATATTTTGCTTCAAACGACTTTGGTGAATATAGTTCAATGTTACTTAGGCCAGTTTTTAGGGCATAGACCTTAACATGTGTATTTACTAGCTGCAGCATGTCCATATCCGAGGTTATTAAGATAGTTTCAATCGATTTCTGTTTCGCTTGTACGGCTAGGGCTCCCATAATATCGTCCGCCTCATAATCATCTAGCTCATATAACGGCCAACCAAAGGCATCTAATAGCTCGTGAAGTATCGGTATTTGGGCGTAGAAGTCTGCTGGGGCAGGTTTTCGTCCAGCTTTATATTCTGGATAGAGGGCTAGTCGTTTACGAATATTAGTTTTTGGCTTATCCCAGGCAACGGCTACATAGTCTGGTTTTAGACGTTTAATAACCTCGAGTGCCATAGTCGCAAAGCCGAAAACACCACCTGTTGGCGTTCCGTCCGCGGTTCTAAGGTTTGGCATCGCATAATAGCCACGGTAGAAAACGCTTTTGCCGTCAATAATAACGAGCTTCTTAGGTTCCGCTGCTTGCCCCATATATTCTTAGTATACAAGAGAAGGTACAGATTATCTGCGCTTAACTATGTACCAAAGCCTGTTTTTCAGCCTTAAGTTTAATTAGTTCGTCTCTAACTCTAGCAATCTCTGCGAGAACCGACTCTATGGTTAAATCCCCTAGGCGGTCACTGCCTAACGCTTCCAAGACATCTCCGCCTACTGTAGATATATCAAATTTGCGGTCATATATAAGACTCGCTCTGTCTACCTGAGTCCATGACGCTGGATGATCCGTAGTCGAAACTAATGCTAGGCTCGACGTTGTATCCAAATAATTAGTTAAAACTTCAGATATAAAACCAAGTAAAGCCACAGAATCGGGGGTGAATCTTGAAGCCGGCTTCTTTTCGGCATCGATAAATGTTTCGCTATCGATTCTAATAATAAGTACGTCCTGATCGCCTATTTGGCCGATCTTTTTAAGCTGTCCAGAGGGTTGTTCCATAAACGAGTTACCTTCAGCAACTTGATAACTAAAAGGTAACACTTCATCCTGCTCAAGAGGAATAAAGCCATCACAGCTCGTAGCAATCAGCCGAACCATATCGTACTCAAACCTAAGATTACCGACACCATAGTTTTCAATCAGATAATCTATTTCGTCTTCGCTAAGTCTTCTATGAACTTGACCACTAAAAACTATTGCTCGAGCATTGTCGGCGATGTTTGCCTTGGCTTCAACTTCCCAAGGCTTACCGGCTTCGATTAATTGATACTCGGCTTGGCTCGGATGATCTTGCCTGTCGCCAAAACCATAGTTATAGGCCACATTGACTAATCGTCGTAATTGGTCTGTAGTTACCTGCTGCGTAGCGTCGAACCCATCAACAAGACCTGAGAGCATATCTATATGAACTTGGGTCAAGTCTTCTTCTACAGAATGTCTAGCTAGCTCTGGCATATAAAAATTATTTCACTTCTTACTAAGTAAAGGCTGATAATATTCTTCGTAATCTGCCGTGTGATTGCAGAGCAGTTGCTTGTACTTGGTTGGCCGTCTCTACATTACGTTTAGCAATTTGCAATAACCCGCCGTGATATCTCTGTATTACCTTGCCCTCCGCTTTTGCGGCAACAAAGGATTCAAGAGTCTTGGCTAGCATCCTAAGCAGCATGCTGTCTGATGTTCCGTCATCAGAGACTAACTCCCAAGCGTCTGGGTCGTAAGTAAAGCCTTCGGGGCTATAACCAAGGGTTCTATTTTTATTAACCACTGGATTATGAGTACCGAGTATTTGGAAAGCACTTGGGCTTTTACCGCCGGCAATTAGGTTTACAACGTCGTACTTTGGCCCGTCTTGCTCGGCAACGCTCCAATATGCGCCCCAAGTAAGTCCATCAACATCGATCATTACTGGTTCAGATCCAAGCATTCCAACGTACGGATCAAAACTATGGGTAAATTCTGATGCAGCGGCTTGAAGTCTGGCTTCGGTAGTAACCACTTCTGGTGTTGCTTCAATAACCATAAAAAACTCCAATTATTATACTATGCAATATTATAGCATATTAATGTAATTAGTTGTATGATAAATATAACCACTTTCGACAACTATTCATGTCTAAATTCTTAGTTAGTCATGAGCCCAAACATCGGTATAATGCTTATGTATGGATAGCTATAAACGCCTAAATTATTACCGAATCACCGCGGCTGAAGTCTTAGAGCAGCTCCATAGCAATGAAACTGGACTATCTAATAAAGAAGCTAAAGTCCGAATCACCAGATTGGGGCCCAATAGTCTGGCAAAAACCCATCATGAAACTGCAATTGTCACATTTATAAGACAGTTTAAAAACCTACTTGTCATCATGCTGCTTGTCAGCGCAACCTTTGCTATTTACCTACATGATTCTAAGACTGCTACAATCCTTATTCTGATCGCCTTAATGAACGCGATTGTTGGCTATACCCAAGAACATAAAGCCGAAACCCTAATGACTAGCCTAGAGAAACTGCTAGTATCAAAAGCCAAGGTACTAAGGTCAGGAAAGTTAGTTGAAATTGATTCAACTGAAGTCGTTATGGGTGACATTATATATGTTGAAGAGGGTGATAGTGTCCCGGCAGACCTTAGGGTTATAGAAGAAGACGAACTTAGCACAAATGACTTTGCTCTAACTGGTGAATCAAACCCTAGTAGAAAATTCGTCCATGCAATTTCAGGTGATGTTCCACTCGGTAGTAGACACAATATTGTATTTATGGGTACAACCGTAGCTACCGGTAGCGCGCATGGTGTAGCAGTTGGAACCGGTATGCATAGCGAGCTTGGTCGAATAGCTAGTTTAAGCCAGGCAGCCCCAAGCGAATCGTCACCCCTGCAAAAGGAGATGAATAACTTGGCAACTAGACTCGCTCAAGGAACGGTTATTCTAGCTTTAGCACTTATATTTATTGCCTTAAAGTCGCATCTTGGTCTAGACAAATCGATTCTGTTTGGTATCGCTATTGGAGCGGCGATGATTCCTAATGGTTTAGTAGCTGAGGTTAATATCACCCTGGCTCAGGCCGCTAACAAGCTAGCTAAAGCAAAGGCACTCGTTAAAAAGCTGGCTTCAGTCGAAACCTTAGGTGCTGCTAACTTCATTCTTACAGACAAGACCGGCACCTTAACTAAGAATGAAATGACGGTTGAGCGGTTAATAATTGGTAATAAAATATATAAAGTAAGCGGCACTGGCTACGAAACTAACGGGGTCATAAATGACTCAAATGGTAAGCCTATCACTGAAGGTGAGTTAAATGATCTTGATTTATTCTTTGCTGCTGGGGCTCTCGCTTCAAACGCCAAAGTAAACCCACCTGACGATGAACACCAAACTTGGTACGTCCTTGGTGACCCGACTGAAGGCGCCTTAATTACCCTTGCCCGTAAAGCAAAAATAGATATAGAAAAATGGGAACTAGATAATCCCGAGATAAAGGAATACCAGTTTGACTCAGCCAGAAAATTACTAAGCTCAGTCAGAAGCCGTGGCACCCAATCAATTGTCTATATTAAGGGCGCACCAGAAGCAGTCTTAAGTCGCAGCCAAGAAATCTGGGATCATGGCCACGTGCGAAAACTAACTGAAAAAGATAGGGAATTCTTTACTAGTTATAACGAAAAAGAAGCAAAATCTGCCATGCGAAACCTAGCCATGGCCTATAGAATACTGCCGGAAAAGTTTGAGCTAAAAAAATGGCCAATGGAGAAAGTCGAGCAACAATTTATATTCCTAGGGATCGTCAGTATGATCGACCCTATACGTGAAGCCGTTCCAGGAGCAATGAAGGTAGCCAGGCAAGCCCATGTAAAGGTATCAGTAATTACCGGTGACTACCCTACTACGGCGATGGCTATAGCTGAAAAGGCCAACCTGGCAGACGAAGTAAATATTGTGCTCGGTGAAGAGTTAGAAAAGCTAGCAGATAGCCAAATCCTAGATTTGGTCGAAAAAGGTGGGGCTGTATTTTCCCGAGTCTCTCCAGAAGATAAGCTGCGAATCGTAGAAATAGTTAAACATAGTAATCATGTAGTAGCAGTGACTGGTGACGGTATTAATGATGCGCCAGCACTTAAGCGGGCAGACATTGGCGTAGCTATGGGGAAAACCGGAACTGACGTTGCAAAGAACTCAGCTGATATTGTCTTACTAGACGACAGCTTTGATACATTAGTTGGCGCTATTGAGCAAGGCCGTCTGACTTTCCAAAACATTAAAAAGGCAGCTCGCTGTGCCTTGACAGATAATGCCGGTGAGTTAATTACGGTACTAATAGGGCTGGCCACTTTAGCTATGTTCCATGTACCACCAGCAATTAGTCCAATACAGATTCTAGCGATTGATGTAGTCGCCCAGATACTACCAATAACCGCGCTCGGCTGGGATAAACCACTCGATAATTTAATGAAAGAAAAGCCAAGAAATCTAAAAGACCATATCATTAATCGGAAAGCCATAGGTGGCTTCATTGGCTTCGGTGCGCTCGCAGCAATTTTTGCCTACTTAAACTTCCTGCTGTTCTTTGTTAGACACAACTTAAGCCCGACCTATATTGGAACAACAAACCCAATTTACTTAGAGGCTACCACTCTTACCTACTTAACGCTGGTTCTTTGTCTATATGTCTACTTAATGTTCGAACGGGCCGACATCCATGAAAAGTTCTTTACAAAGTATCTATGGAGTAATAGCCGGCTATTAATAGCGCTTGGTGTATCCCTATTCTTGATTGGCAATGTAGTCTATAACCCAGTTGTGGGGCCATACTTTAATAGCGCACCGCTTAGTTTAATGGATTGGGTCACAGCAATCATGTTTGCAGGCCTTTACATGGTCTTTAGGCTGTTGCAGCGACATACCCGCAAACACACCAGAAAAGCCGTTGTTAAGCTCCATGAGAGTGTCTCGGCGATCTAGTTAAACAGGGTCTCAGCTATAACTTGTCTGAAAGCTTCAATATCTGACGAATCTGTGTTAAGTGTAATATCACTTTTTTCTTTAACAGACTGCATATCTAGAGTGGCTTCGTCGGCACCTTCAGCACGATTCATTTCAGCAGCTTCATGCACTATAAACTCGTCAAAAGTAATATCGTCTTCATGAGAACGACCTCGTTCCTCAGCACTACTTTGAATTCTTTTGTAACGTACTTTTGGATCGGCATCAAGCCAGACTACTATGCCTCCCCTCTCGTGAACCCGGTCAACTTCACCTGGGTTCCTAAGACTAGCCACGACCAAACCTGAATAGTCTTTAGTAGAGTTATTAAATAGTTCTAGCGCTTTATCTATGAGTACCCCAAGACCGCCTGTTCTACGCCACTCAGCACTTATAGTCCTTAGGGTTAGCCTAGAAGTAGTAAGACCACGTTTTATTGCTTCGTCGCGTAGTAGATCTGTAACCGAGACGAATAAATAGTTGTGATCTTTGGAAATTAGACTTGCAGTAGTGTCTTTGCCGCTACCATTAGTCCCGGATAAACCAATTATTTTAACCATTTCGCCCATCTACTTAATATAGTCGTGTAGTTTTTTAGCATCACGGTGTTTTCGAAGCTTAGCTAAAGCCTTAGCTTCAATCTGTCTAATTCGCTCTCTAGTTACTGAGAACTCTTGACCAACCTCTTCGAGAGTATGGCTCTTTCCATCCTCAAGCCCGAAACGTAGTTTAAGAATCTTTTGCTCGCGTTCAGTTAATGCACCAAGCATGTCTTTAACCTGCTCTTTAAGTAGTTGCCCAGTCGCAGATTCCTCAGGCGAAATAGTGTCTTCGTCTTCAATAAAGTCGGCAAGTACTGAGTCTTCTTCATCGTCACGAATTGAAGCATCAAGTGAACTAATGTCCTGTTTAATCTTCATTATGTGCTCGACTTTATCTACTTCAATTTCCATTGCTTGGGCAATTTCTTCGTTTGTGGGTTCTCGGTTCAATTCTTGGGTAAGTCGTCTTTGGGTTCGAAGCAACTTGTTAATTGTTTCCACCATGTGAACCGGGATCCTAATTGTACGAGCCTGGTCAGCTATGGCGCGAGTTATGGCCTGTCTAATCCACCATGTAGCGTAAGTAGAAAATTTAAAACCTTTGTCTGGGTCAAATTTCTCTACAGCACGAAGCAGTCCAGTGTTGCCTTCTTGAATTAAATCAAGAAGATCAAGCCCACGACCAACATATCGCTTAGCAATTGATACCACTAGCCGCATGTTAGCTTCGGCCATCTTGTCTTTTGCGTCGATATCTCCGGCAACAACTCTTTGCGCCAAAGCTAATTCTTCGTCGGCAGATAACAGAGGGATTTTACCGATTTCTCGGAGGTAAAGTCGAACCGAGTCATCAGCGATATCGTCATCTAGATAGACAGCTGCAGCATTGGCTAGCTCTTCGTCACTGTCTTCTGCTGCCCACTCATCGGCAAGAACGGTGTCATCCGCTTCAGTTGTTGTTATTTCGATACTTGCATCTGCCAGTTCGGTATAAAGTGAATCCATCGCTTCGGCATTTTCAGGAACATCTGGATAAAGGGCTAGTAGGGTTCGTTGATCAACATGACCATCTTTTTTAGCTTTATCTAGAAGATTCTTTCTTTGCTCTTCGATGCTTAATTCACTGGCAGCTGCTTTTGAGGATTGTGCTTTTTTCGCCATTATATAATATTCTCTCCTTTAGATTGATTTAGTAATTGATCTAGTTTCTTTGCTTCTTCTAATAATTGTCTTGTCGCTTTTTGATCAGAAGTATTTAGACTTTTAGTAATAATATCTTTTTGACTTTTTACATATATTTCAATTAAACGGGCCTGTAATCTTGCTGCTTCATAGTGCAGCTCATTTAAATCTAGGCTATCGTAAAGCTCTTCGTAGAGTAATAGTTCTATTTTAACATAATCTGCGATTTTTTTAAACTTAGCGGCATCGTCTCTAACGTCGATTTCAGGATTTGCTTTCAGCAGTGCCAGCAGCTCTTTGGCTTGCTCAGTAAATAGCATTTGATCGGTTAATATATCTAGGAATTCTCTTAGCGTTTTTCGCACTAAAACCAGACATAAAAAATTATCTTGCATGCGATGGTGCTCAATAGTCGTTTTGTCGTCAATTACAAAGTCTTTTTTAACAAATCGCTTTCTTGGAGCATCAGTACTACTTTCAACACCGCCAACTTTTGAAGTAATTGCACCGGGGCTTACATTGGTAAGTTTGGCTAGCACATTAATGTAGTGATCCCGCTCAACATCATCGCTAAGAGACTTAATCAGCGGAGCCAATAAGTCACTATACTGTCGTTTCCCTGGTGCACTCTCTAAATTAAACTTGGTCTGATAATAGGTTATTAACCAGTCCAGTGCATAAATTGGTTCGTCAATAATTTTTTTCCATGCCTCCTCGTCAACTTTTATAAGCTCGTCTGGGTCTTTGCCTGATGGTATATCAATAATACTAAGGTTAAGCTTTTCTTTTGATGCCAGCGGTATGGCTCGTTCTGTAGCGCTGAGCCCAGCTTTGTCTGCATCAAAGCAAAGCCTAATATCGTTGGTTAACCTGGATAGTATTTTAAGGTGTTGAGATGTTAGTGCAGTGCCTGCGGTGGCAACCACCTGACAGACCGATGCTTGGTGCGAGGCAATAACGTCTAAGTTCCCCTCAACGACTACTACAAAACCAGATTTCCGAATATCTTGCTTGGCCAAATGTAGCCCAAAAATATGCCGACTTTTATCGTAAAGTACTGTTTGAGGGGTATTTATGTATTTTGGTGCATTGTCATCGTCTTCTAGTAGACGAGCGGTATAGCCAATAACCCTGCCTTGACCATCGTGGAGCGGGATCATTAGTCTTCCACGGAACATGTCTCGGTCTGGATAGCTTGATGAACTGAGTCCAGACTGCTGAATCTCTTTTACATTAAATCCATTTTCCTTTAAGAACTTAACAACGGCATTTCCAGTGTTCGGAGAATAGCCAATCTGCCAAGCAAGCGCTGTTGCTTTAGTGAATTTGCGCTTATTTAATACATAGCCTAGAGCGGTTTTATTTTTTGAGAATTGCACCTGATAAAACTTCGCTGATAATTCTAAAAGATCGTACAGCCTGGATTTATTAACATTGCTCTTAGCCCTATCTTTATTGTCATATTGATCGAGATCAACACCGGCTTTACGAGCCAGTAGTTCTAGAGCGGCTCGAAAGTCTATACCTTCGACCTCCATAACAAAGCTAAATACGTCACCACCCTTACCGGAACTAAAGTCGTGCCAAATTTGTTTGTCCGGGCTAACAATAAAGCTTGCAGATTTTTCACTAGTGAACGGGCTTAGAGCTTTCCAATTTCGGCCAGCACGCTTGAGTTCAATGTAACCACTGATTACATCCTCAATACTCAAGCGATTTTTTACCTCATCCCTAGCATCCATATCTCCAAGTATTGTGCATCTGCCCATATCTGACAAGCTTAAGGGTGTTAAACTCGGGTTACATCTTGTGAGTATTGATTGGCTTATGGTTAAATGGATGCCATGCAGCCGGAACAAAACTATAACCCCACTCCACCACAACCAACCAATCCAACACCTCAAGTATCGCCAGTTGGCGGGGATTATGATTTTATTCTTAGCCCTAAAACCGAGAATCGACGAAAGCTTAGCCTGCCTGGAAATAGCCCACTTACTAGAATCATAGTCGTCATATTGGCCATAATCGTGTTTCTAATTCTGTTCAACGTCATTAAAGGCCTGGTAACTACCCCTCCATTCAGTAAACAGGACTACTTGGCAGTAATTCAGCAACAGAGTGAAATACTTCACATTCTAAGTACTGATCTATCCACCGTACAAGAACGATCCAGTTTGAGTAATAACAACATAAACTTTGCAGCCTCAACCCAAGTAGTAATAACAAGTGCCCAGAATCAAACGATTAGTTATTTAGCCAACAATAAATATAAGGTAAGTACAAATGCTGTAGCCTTAGTTATTCAGCCCTCGATTGACACCCAATTTACAAATTCGCTCCAGACTAATAATTTCAATCAGCTTTTTAATCAAGTAATGCAGAGTCAGCTCCAAACCTATGAGCAAAAGTTATCTGCGGCTTATAAATCCAGTAACGGGCCTAAAGGAAAAGCTATGCTAAGGGCTCAGTATCAGGACTCCCAACTATTACTTAAGCAGCTAAATTCTACCGCTAGCTAGTTTCCTCGCCAGTTACTAAGTTATAGCTCAGTAGAATTAGGTCTCTGACCTTGTCCCACTCTAGCTGGCCAGCTAAAACCAGAGTATTCCAATGCTTTTTATTCAAATGGTAGCCAGGCAGCACTTCATCATACTGTTCTCGTAAGTGCTGGGCTAACAGGGGATCACACTTAAGACTAAGCTGAACCGGAGTTTTCTTTTCACGTATTAAGGCAAACATTTTATCTTGAACTTTATATACTGCTACATCTTCGCCGAAGGGATAATCTAGCCGCGAATTAGGGAAGGACAGGATATAATCTTCAACTTGCTTGTGATCGATCATCTTCGTTGCTCTTGAACCATCCCAAATAATATTGAAGCTCAGCAATTGACGCCTGTATATCGTCAAATGCACGGTGAACTTCTTTCTTTTCAAAATGCAGTCCGTATTTACCCTGCATCAAAATCTTGAAAGCACTGACATCTAGCATCCGGTAATGTAGCCGCAGGTCTAATTCTGGCCAAGACGTAGCAATAAATTTTCGGTCATTATGGATACTATTACCAGCAAGCACTGCCGGCTCACGCCCAAAGTACTCATTAATTAGCCCGATTAGCTCCTGCTCGACTTCAGCAATAGGCTTACCGGTTGCGATTTTGGTTAAGAATTCATCTCTGTTGTCTGGGTAATTTTGCCACCAAGTATTTTTTGCCATTTGGGAAACAACTTTAGCATGTGGCTGTTTAATAATTGCTTCGTAGTTAGCTATCGTCTTGAAATCAAAGTCAGTTACTTCGGCGGCAATCTCTAAAATTAAATCATTGTTTGCATCAAGTCCAGTCATCTCTAGGTCAACCCAAAGTAGTTTCGTCGGTACTAATGTCTTATCTATGTTCATTAACAGATAGTATAGCTAACAATTTGTAATTTACCGAAAATAACGAAAAAATAGATGATTATAGATAAAAGAGTATAATTTAGAGAACATAGTTAATAGTAAGTAAAGTTAGTAAAGAAATATGGACGAAATTTGTAATATTGAAAAAACCGATGGTTGCATTGCCAGTGCCATGGAGATAATTGGCAGTAAGTGGACTGCCTTAATTTTAAGAGATCTATTTTCTGGAACTAAAAGATTCTGCGAGTTAGAAAAATCGGTTGGTGGCGTTAATCCAAGAACACTTTCAAAAAGACTATCAATACTTGAAGAACACGGAATTATCAGCAAAAAGATGTTTAACGAGGTCCCGCCACGAACTGAATACTGCCTTACTAGAAAAGGTGAAGATCTACTACCTGTTCTACAAAAAATGTCTGAGTGGGGCTCAAAGTACCATTTGGAAACAGCGACTGCTTAAGATTTCTTTGGTTTAAAATCAAGCGATATTGAATTTATACAGTAATGATCACCTGTAGGTGATGTATGGTCGGGAAAGACGTGGCCTAGGTGACTACCACAATTATTACAAACTACCTCTGTTCGCTGCATGCCCTGATTATTGTCGGGTAAAAGAGTAACCGCAGAGTTATCTGCAAGCTCAGAAAAGCTTGGCCAGCCAATTAAGCCTGGAGTAGTTGATTCATACTTAGCGTCACTTTTAAAAAGCAGGCTGCCACAAGCGGCACAAACATAATCACCATCAGCTTCGTTATGTAACAGTTCTCCACTAAAAGGTACTTCTGTGCCCTTCTTTCTTAGGACTCGGTATTGTTCTGGTGTTAGCTTGTCTTGCCAATCTTTATCATCCATTAACAGATATTATAAAGCGTCTTATTTTTTAGTTTCTTTTGGTTTGTCGAGTTTATCTAATTTAAAGAAACGAATAATTAAATAAAGGGCGACTAGAACAAACAAAAAATCTAATAGATCAGTAATAAATACCCCCCAGCTATAAACCACAACATGGTTATTTAGATGTAGGGTCAAATTGTCATTTGCTAGTGCGTTATTGAAAAAGAACTGAAAAGTCGGGGTAATGAAGCTCGAAACTAATTGCTTAACCAACGCCTGAACCTGCGTTGCTATAACAAAACCAACAGCTAAAGCAATGATTGCATGGTTACGAATAAAATCAACAAATCCACCGGCTAAGTCAACTGGAGCTAATGCTGTTAAATTAGTTTGCTTTGGTCTACGATCCTTACTATCTGGTTGTTTAAACCGAATATTAGAACTCGAGGTGAGAACTTTAGTAGTTGATGTTGCCCGTTTTTTTCTTTTTGCATTTGCAGTTGCCATACTTAAGGTTAGTATATCACATTTTCTCTGGAGAAGCAATACCTAAGATACTTAAGCCAGCAGCTAGTCTGTCGGCGTAGCGTCCAACAAGTTTTAGTCTAAAGTTCTGCTTTTCATCACCAATAACCCTGTTATTCTCGTAGAATCTATTGAATATTTGAGCCAGCTCATAAAGGTATGTACAAACGTAGTGCGGTTTGAGCTCTTCAGTCGCCTGGTCGATTACAGCTGCATATTCACCGATCTTTCTAACCAGCGACCTTTCTTCTTTTGTTAGCACGGCTACATCACTTGGTTCTTGTATATTATCTACCTTGTTTAGGATATTTCTGGCACGTGCGTGTGCATACTGCAAGTAGGGGCCACTATTGCCTTCAATACTTACGGATTCTTTAGGCTCGTAAACTATATCGCCGCCAATTCGTTGTTTTAAGAAAGAGTATTTAACAGCTCCAATGGTTACCTGCTCATCGTCGACATGATTTTGTGAATTTGCATCAGCAGCCGCGTCCAGTACATCAGTCGCAAGCAAAATGTTGCCCAGTCGACTACTCATTTTCTGCCCACCAGCCAGCTTAACTACGCCATGTGATAGATGGGTCGAAGCAGCCGCAAGATCTGGCCGAAACTGCTCAACACTTTTAATAACCACTTTCATATAGCCAAGCTGCTCATTAGACGTAATAATAAGCGACTGATCAAACTTATAATCCTGCCACTTACGAATTATTAAGCCGACGTCTTTGGCAGCATAGGTTGGTAGGCCTTCTGAATTAATAAAGACATTGGTATATAAACCATACTTTTCGCCATCGAAGATTATTGCTCCTTGGCTCTCTTGATAAACTTTAGGTATATTTTCTCGAACAGTCTGGAGCCCGAGTTCAACGACTTCACTTTCTGGATAATACTTTTCAAAGCCAATGTTTAGTCGATTATAGAAGCTATTAAAGTAGTCATAGCTCCACTGTCGGCAGGTCCAGTATATTTGCGCTAGTGGACTATCGTGGTCTTGACTGGCCGATAGCTCATATATCCGAGCGTTAAGGCTCTTTATTTGCTCTTTGGCTTCGTCGCTAGATTCATAAGCAGTATTGCCCTCTACATAGCACTTACTTAACCACTCTGATCTTTTTGACTCCTCGATCTCATCAAGTCTGCTCGGGTCTTCCTGTCCACCAAAGCTGCTAATAATTGCCCAGATATTTTTAGCTACATGGAGCCCGACATCGCCACCAAAGTTAACCCGATGGACTTCTGCCCCTGCCCGTTCTAGCAGGTTCGCTATAACATCACCAACTATCGACGTATATAAATGTCCAGCGTGTAGAATTTTAAATGGATTCGGGTCTGAATAATCCGCAACGATTACCTGATCGTCCAAGTTTTTTGCCGGTAATACATCGATTAACCCGAGTAGTGCTTCGTTTGTCAGGCTTATATTTATAAAGCCAACACCAGCAATATCTAAAGACTGGATAAAGTCGACTGGACTCTGATTTATATAGTCTATAATCTCGCTGGCAATATCTCGTGGCGGTCGATTAAGCATCGGTGCAAGTTTAAGTGCCACATTGGTAGATAAATCACCAAACTGCTCCTCGGGAATAGACAGTTCAACTTGCTCCTTTGCATTAAAAAGCTTGTTTACTGCTCCGGCTATTAAATTCTGTATATCTGTATCCATTTGATTCTTGTCTATATCAGGTTAAATTAACACCTTAAAGTTTAACATTAATCTTATTGTCTTCATTCTATTTCCGACGAACGAGCTTGATACCACTCCAAGCAAGAATATACATGCTACCGATGAGCACAAAGAATGCACTTATCATCGAAATGGCCGATCTATAGAAGCTAAAATTAAATAACTGATCTGTTAACTCAAAAATAATCCCGCCAGGGTTTGTTAACACATCCCAGCTATTCCATCGCAGATCTCGGCCTATATAAATTGCGACGCAGCAGATCAGTATTGTTAGCGCTATAGCAAGTGCAGAATCATTACTAGAAAGTCGTTTTTTTAGCTCAACATGAATTAAATATAGGCTTAATATTCCCAGGACAACTGCATTATAGATTATTGAGGTGAAGGTAATGGCATAAAATACAAGTTGATTTGGTGGTGCCGTCTGAAGATGTATAAAATCACTGATCATATAAAAGCTATTCGGCAAAAAGACTATCCAAAGTAGAGAGATAAACAACGCCTCCCAAGATGACCAAGGTTTTCGTTTTAAAACCTCAACCAATCTAAAAGCTAGTAGCAACGGGATCCAAGCCAGTAATAGATTCCACAACAGATAGAAGTACTGGTAGTTATGGCCAAGCGCAGCTGAGTAGAAAAATAAGCCCACCCCAACAAAAGTAGATAAGCCTAGCGCTAAAATAAACTGACTCTTAAGTGGCAGTTCCCTATGGGACAAAGTCATACTAGGCTTATTATATCAACACTAGGGATTAAAACTTGTCTTTCAGTGCTGATAAATAATCGACTGAGGTATGTTTTGGCCGGTGGCAATATTATCCGCATTATTAGCGACGTACTGATAAGTGGTATTGATGTGCATTACTTGGCCCACAACTATATTCGTTGTTTTTAGAAGACCAACGGTATACGCCCCTGCCAGGACCAAAAGAAATAAAAACAACTTCATTAATCAATATTTTTACAGCAAGCTTGCTTCGATGCAAGCAGTAGCATGTTTTTAACTGCGTTCGCTTTTTCTAAGTTCCTCGGTTTCATCAGGTCGGCTGTAGTCATCTTCCAGCCTCCAGGTAGTTCCAATCTCTGGCGTAGAAACCTCAATAATGTCACAATCGGTAACACCAACAAGACGATGTTTTTGACCAATTTGAGTGGTAAATCCTTTTTCGGGAACTAGTTGAGTAGTTATCAGCTCGCCAGCCGCCGTCTCCCAGATTAATTCAGCTTGGCCGCTAATTAGTAACCAGCTCTCAGACTTTTTATCGTGAACTTGTAGACTAAACCGTGTACCTGCGTTAATGTGAAGTAACTTGCCCATATACGGTTGATCATCAGCAACCCAGTGCAGCTCATAGCCCCACGGCTTATCTAATCTTCTGACATATGAATCATTTTTGAAGTTACTCGGATCAAACTTAGGTGCATTACCATTCATAATTAGCTTTCCAATTCCTTTTTAAATTTACTTACTAAGTCTACCGGTATCGGATTGACCCCGGCTAAAATACTCGAGTAAATAGTCGTGAAATCTCCGAGCATTACTAAATAAAGAAGCTGCTCGATAAGATTAGCGCCTTTAGCATTGACTGTTATTGGCTCTGGTCGACGCCCCGACAGAAGCTTAGCAGTAATTTTAAAACGCTTATTTATCTGCTCAGCCTCCAGATCACTCCGAAGATCTATGACTGAATACGGCTTTATTGGTGGCTGTTCGGTCCAGCCGATAAACTCATTATGATTTAGTTCCGGATACTCATTCCACCAAGCTAGTTGTTTGGCATTCTCGTTATAATCAATTTTCCATTTATAGGCTGCTGGAACAAGCTTTGGCCCAGTATAGATAACTACTGATTTGCCGGCAGACTCGATTGCAATTTGTTTGGCCAGGTTCTTGTCTGATGGAATAACTGATTGCCATTCACTAACTGATTCTTTTAGTAGCTGTATAGAGCTCGTAAGCTCAGACTTTCTAAGCTGTTGATCAATCAGGCCGAATGCTCCCAATAAAGCCACTAAAGCGTTTAAATGATAAAGAACGCCGAACCTTGGTTGCTCAGCCGCCGGCAAGACAATATATGGATAGTCCCTTTGTTTTGCGATTTCGACCATTTTGCCACCTGTAGCAATGACGCAAATCTTGGCGTCTTTGGCGGCAGCTTGTTCAATTGCGCTAAGTGTCTCCTCGGTATCACCCGAATAGCTACAGGCTATAAAGAGAGTAGTGTTCGAAACATACCCAGGAATATCGTAGTTGCTAATAATTTCAAACGGTAGTGAATAGTCTAGCCAAGCCTTACTTATCCGTCCAGCGACTGACGAGCCGCCAATACCACTGTAGACAATATTGCTCGGTTCAAACTGAGAGCTTGAAAAATCAAACTGATAACTAAGTTGGTCGCATTGTCGTTCGGCAATACCGAGAGCATCCGACGGGTCACGTTGGTTAATTAGCTGTAAGTCGTCGAGCATCGGTCCCCCATAAATTAATCTGTCATGATTTATTTTAACTCATTATCTGGTCTACGGCGTCTTGTAGCCGAAAAGCTTATGGTATATTCTATTTCTATAACTACAGATATCTAAATGAATTCGGGGGGGACATGTTTGGGCACAATGATCAAAACGGCCAAAATGATAATAACGACGGTTACGGACAATCACCTATCATAGGTGGGCTTGGTACGCCTCCTGGCATACCTAGCCAAGACAGCCCAGCTCCACCACCCCCACCGCCAGCAGATGAACCGCTATTAACAGCTGAGGCTAGTGAACCCCAAACAACACCAACTGACTCAAGCCCTGTAAGCGACGATGGCGGAGTGTTGGGAGCACCAATGCCTCCAAGTATTGGATCGTCTGCAGACCCAACTAGTGATCTGATTGATCTCAAGAGTAAAGCCCTTCATCAACTTGCTCCACTAGTAGATAAACTAGATCAGTCTCCTGAAGAAAAATTTCGCACAACGATGATGATGATTCAGGCCAGTGACAATCAGGCACTTATAAACGATGCCTACGAAGCAGCCCAAGCAATCCCTGACGAGAAAGCCAAAGCCCAAGCTTTGCTTGATGTAGTCAACGAAATTAACTATTTCACACAGCGCTAAATATAAATAGATATAAAAATAGCCGGGGGTGTTATACCTACCGGCTATTTGTTTAGTAGCGAACTGTTATCGCTACATCATTCCGCCCATTGCTCCCATATCTGGTGCAGCGGCACTTTCTTCCTTGGGGACTTCAGCTACTAAAGCGCCCATAGTGCTGGCAGTTGCAGCAATTGATACGGCGTTTTGTAGAGCTTCCTTCGTTACTCGTGTTGGGTCAATCACTCCAGCTTTCTTCAAATCTACGAGCTTGGCTGGATTTAGCACATCAAGTCCCTGCCCTGGCTTGGCTGCACGGACCTTAGGAAGCCACTCATCTGGGTTTAAGCCAGCATTGGACAACAATATCCTAAATGGTTGCTCTAAAGCGTTACGAAGGATCTGTGCCCCTGCAGCAACTGAGTCAGTTCCACCATTATCTGGGATTGTAGATGCTAGGTTAATTAGGGTTACTCCACCACCCGGTACAATTCCTTCATCTAAAGCAGCTTTAACGGCTGCAACTGCATCGTCGACGCGGAACTTTTTCTCTTCAATTTCAGTTTCTGTAGCACCACCAACTTTAATAACAGCAACTTTTCCAGATAACGCAGCTCTGCGGCCTTCTAGGTATTCTTTATCGTATTCGCTAGTTGCTGCGGCAATCTGTGAATTAATCTGGCTAATTCTAGCCTTAACCTCAGTGGCTTTACCGCCGCCTTCAATAATAGTTGTTTCGTCTTTAGAAACAATTATTCTTCGCGCACTACCGACAACATCGAGTTCAACATTCTCAAATGTCATCCCACGCTCGTCGGAGATTACTTCAGCACCGGTTAATATAGCGATGTCTGCCAGTACATCTTTTCGCTGATCGCCAAATTTGGGAGCTTTTATGGCAACAGTGTTAAATACACCTTTTAGTCGGTTAAGTACCAGTGTAGTTAGAGCCTCACCCTCAACGTCTTCAGCAATTAGCACCAGGTCCTTCTTGCCAGCAGCCGCTAGCTTTTCTAGTAGCGGTAAGAACTCTTGGATACTAGTAATCTTTTTGTCAGTAATTACAATCGCTGGCTTATCGTATACGGCTTCCATTCGTGCAGTATCGGTGACCATGTATGGGCTAACGAAGCCACGATCAAAAGTAAATCCTTCGACTACTTCACTTTCGAGTAGTAGGCCCTGGCCCTCTTCAACAGTAACCACACCGTCTTTACCTACTTTGGCAATTACATCAGCGATTAGATTGCCAATCTCAGCGTCCCCGGCAGAAATAGTTGCTACTTCAGCAACACGGCCTTTGTTGCCCTGGATATCTTCGCTGTAGCCAGACAGCTTTGAGATAACGTCATGAGCTGCAGTTTCAAGCCCCTTTCGAAGAAGCATTGGGTTATGCCCAGCAGCAATAAGCTTATTGGCCTCATTCAAAATATGATAGGTCAATACAGTAACAGTAGTAGTACCGTCGCCAGCAACATCATTCATCTTTGATGCCGCTTGCTTAATAAGTTCAGCACCAACCTTGTAGCCTAGGGTTTCATCGTCAACATCAGCAATTTCGACACCCTTAGCTACAGTAACTCCATCATGGGTAACAGTTGGATTGCCAAAAGTCTTACTAATTACTACATTGCGACCCTTTGGTCCCATAGTAGTTTTAACGGCGTTATATAAAATTTCTGCTCCGCCTAGAACACGCCTCCGCGCATCGTCATCATAAAATACTTTCTTAGCCATAAATCTTTAATCCCCTTATTTAACAACCGCTAGAATATCTTCTTCTTTTACGAGAATATAATCTTGCTTGTCGACTTTAACTTCTGTAGTGCTGTAACTCTTGTATACGACTCGGTCTCCGACTTTGACTTGTCGTGCGTTAGGTCCAACAGCAATAACTTTTGCTGTCTTCGGCTTGTCAGTTGCGCTGTCTGGTAAATATAGACCACTAGCTGTAATGCTCTTTGCCTCGTCAGCTTGCGTAACAACATAGTCAGCCAATGGCTGTAATGGTGAACTCATGAAAAATCCTCCTTAGTTTAAATCAATCTTTGAATTGAAATTGGCACTAAGTAGTTGAGAGTGCCAATCGTTCAGCACTCACTATATATGACTGCTAATTTAGCTGTCAACAACTTCGATATTGTTTTCGTATTTTACTGATCAATAACCCACAGCATAACGTGGCTACCGGCGATCGGTGTTTCAAGTCGCTCAACTAGTACGTTCGCTTGGTCCCAGTCTGGCATATAGTCCCGGGGTTCATGGCCAGCATTAATTATGGCAGTGTCTAATATCGATCGTGCAAGAATAAACTGATCAGCAACCTCTTGTCGAAATTGACCATCAATGAGGCCTAGTGAAAGCAATGCTTCAGCTGCCTGAGGACTGGGCTCTTCAGAATCATCAATAATGTCACGGACTGTTACACCAGAGTCAATTTTTTGCATTAACATATAATCTGCCTCTGAACTCGAAGTAGTAAGCAGCCCATAGTGCACAGGTATATCTATCCACCTTGGGACATCGCCACCTTCAATGATGGTCTTGAAACGATCCATCCGATTTAATGCATGGTACATCGCCTGCTCGGTAGTAGTTTCCTTAACTACCAACCCTGATCCCGCTGCCAATTCATAAATATCTGAATTTCCGCCATTGCTAAACCATTGACGGACTAAGCCGGATTCGGCTGTAGCCGTCCTACCTAAGACCTTTCGTCTGTAGTTACGAAGTTCCCTGAGAGTCTCTGGTCGCTCATGTATCAGTTCCCTGCCCTTACTAGTAAGAACGGCAATCCCATCTGCTAAATGGTAATACTGCCAAATGCTGCCGTCTGCCATAGGAGCAAATTCGCGACTTATCATAGGTATATATAATACCATGCTTTACTGTTTTTGTCTAGTAAGTGGCTGCCGGATTGTCACCAGGCCACTACTTCGGTTATAATGATCTTCTAATGCGCAAAATAAACAGCACGGTTCTGATGTCGGGTGCCGACTATTTTACTGATAAAGATGCGATTAACGCGTTGATGGATTCAAGAGTCCCTGTTGATGTTAATCGAGCAATGTTTGAACATCAATCAATTGTCGATAGCTTCAAAAGCATTGGAATCGAAGTAATAAAAGTTGACCCGCCGAAAGATTGTCAGGACGGCATTTACACCGCTAATTGGGCGCTTATTCATAAAAACAAAGCTCTAATGGCCAGGCTACCGAATAAGCGTAAGCCAGAAGAAGCATATGCCAAGAAAATACTCGAAAAACAGGGCTTAGAAATTTTTGAACTGCCAGAGAACATTAGAGCATTTAGCGGTCAAGGTGACTCGCTAGTGATTGATGATATTGTTTTCTGTCAGTCACCCTACAGAACTTCAAAAAATGCACATAAGTATCTGTCTAAAACTCTCGGCATAAATACTGTAGTTCAGCTAGAAACTAAACCTGTTAGGAAATTTGTGTTTGGACCAAAGAAATTAAATAAACTGACTGGCTGGCCAGACAGTCAAACCTACGATTTAGATTTGGCGCTGGCAGTTCTTCGACCAAGGAATGGTGATCAAAAAGCGCTAATTGCTTATTGTCCCGCTGTTTTTAAAGCTAAAAGTCGGCGCATCCTTAAGAAACTGGACGGCGTAGAGAAGATTGAGGTTTCACGGGAAGAAGCACTCGATGCATTTGCCCTTAACCTCGTCTCGACTGGCGCTGCAGCAGTGATCAATAGTGGCGCACCAAAATTTAAAGCAGAGCTTGAGTCTGCAGGCCTGAAGGTTATTGAGCTTGATCTAAACGAACTTAAAAAAGGCGGCGGTTCAATCCGCTGTAGCAGCTTAACTCTTTAGTTTCTTAAGAGCTGCTTTTGCAGTATCTGTTTCGTTATATGGTCGTTGAATCGTATCTGTTGACTCATTAAAGATATGGCCAGCAGGCGCTTTAAAGCCTGGCTTGTTAGTTATAATAACCTTCTCTTCACCCTTACCAAGCAGTAAAACTAAGTCGTCTTTTTTGGCCAGCCTAAGTGCTTTTTCAACCGCATCTTCACGTTTATGTATCAGGTATAAATCTTTATCTCTAACCCTCCCTGCTTGCTCGGCTCCAGCGGCAATCTCTTCAAGTATTTGTTGGCCATCTAGATCGCGATCATCTTCTTCGGTCAAAATTACAATATCTGAATGTTCAGCAGCAATTTTTCCTTGAATTGGTCGCTTAAGTTCGTCTCGCCTTCCAGCAGATCCAAAAACTGATATGATTCTACCTTTTGCCAGTGGCTCGACGGCTGCGAATAACTGATTGAAGCTGTCTGGTGTACATGCGTAATCGACAATAATCCCAAAGTCCTGTCCTTCATCAATACTATTCATTCTTCCTTCAACACTCTTTAAACTAGCTATCCCCTGCTCTATCTGACCTTTGGTTAGGCCGACTGCTCGAGCGATACCGATTGCCGCTAAAGTGTTATATACATTAAACTCACCTGGTAGATTACTCTTTATTACGTAGACATCGCCGTCAATTTTGGCCTTAAAGTTACTGCCAGTAGCCAGTAGTTCAATGTCTGTAGCTTTAAGATCACCGTCCTTAACTCCGTAAGTAATAGGATGAGCAATTTCCCTAGAGAAGTACCGGTAATTAGGGTCGTCAATGTTAACAAGGCCAATCCTCTTGCCTTTTCGGTTTCTATTAGCCTGTTTGAAAAGCATAACTTTGGCTTTTCTATAGCGTTCAAAGGTTCCGTGGTAATGGAAGTTATCATGGCCGAGATTAGTAAAGCCAACGATTGAATAAGGCACACCCCAAACACGATGTTGAGATAGTGCTTGGGATGTCGTCTCTAAAACCAACCATTCAACCTTATTGGCATTAATTTTCTTAACTGCCTGAATCAGCTTTAGTGATCCGAGTGAGGTCATCCTGGTGGAATTGGCCTGTGGGCCCTTACCATCTCCGTAATCAATTGAAATTGTCGACATCATTGCCACGCTAAGACCACTTTCGCGAAGCATGTGAGTTAACAGAGTAGAAGTAGTTGTCTTCCCCGCCGTTCCAGTAACACCAATTACTTTTAAGTTACGACTTGGAAAACCAAAGGCTATATTTTCAACTATTGCCTCCACCCAATGTCCGTAAGGCTCAATCCGCCCAAAAAGCTGCTTCGGAATTATCTTTTTTACTACTGACCTGATCGACATATTATATAAAGTATACTTGAACAGTAATGAAAATATTAGGGATTGAAACAAGTTGTGATGAAACCGCTGCATCGGTTGTTGAAAATGGCAACAAAATGCTTAGCAATGTTGTCTTTAGTAGCATGGATTTACACACCATTTACGGAGGTGTAGTCCCGGAAATAGCTGCAAGAAGCCATATAGAAGTAATAATGCCGGTTATTAACTCAGCACTCGAGCAAGCTAACTGTGAATGGGACGATATTGACGCTATTACCGTGACCTACGGCTCAGGGCTCGGTGGCAGTCTACTTATTGGGGTGGTGACTGCTAGAACGATTGCAATTACCAAAAATAAGCCCCTATACGCAGCTAATCACGTGATGGGTCACGTTTATGCCAACTTCTTAACTAGTTCAACACTCGAGGGCTATAAGTTCCCAGAGAAACTACCTCAGTTTCCATTTCTAGCGCTAATTGTATCTGGTAATCACTGCCAGCTAGCCTTATTTGAAGATTATTTTAGTTATAAGCTACTGGGCAGAACTCAGGACGATGCAATAGGCGAGGCATTCGATAAAGTATCTAAAATACTTGGGCTTGGCTATCCTGGTGGCCCAGCAATTTCCAAAATTGCCGAAAGAGGAAACGCCAATGCATTTGATTTGCCAATAGCGAGAGTAGGGAAGTACGATTTTAGCTTCTCAGGGCTAAAAACAGCCGTTTTAAGGCTAGCTCAAGCCCAGATAGGTGAAGATTATAGGTTTCCCTCTACAAAACTGGCAGAACGACTCTCAGAGCCCCAAAAGGCCGATATTGCGGCTAGCTTTCAACGGGTAGCAATTCAGACAGTAGTATCTAAAGCAAAAATCGCCTTTGAAGAGTACGGACCATCGAGTTTTATTATCGCCGGTGGTGTTGCGGCCAACTCTGAACTTCGAAAGCAGCTACAAGAAGCAATAAATCTCGAGTTAATGTTCCCTGATTTCAAGCTATGTACTGATAACGGTGCAATGATAGCAACTCTGGGCTCGTATATGAAAATGAATAACCAACCGATAGCCGACCCCTATACTCTGGACATTCAGACCAACCTCTCCATGTGAAACATCAACCTCTATGACTCACCGGATTATAGTAAGGTTTGCTGTTCGACTTTTATATTGGGGTAGGGAATTGTTATGATGTTTGATAGATGAAACTACCACCTGTTTATGATGCTTCGGCATATGAGTCAGATATTTACGCTCTTTGGGAACAAAGTGGGGTCTTTACCGCTGATCCAAGAAGTAAAAAGCCACATTACTCAATCAGCATGCCTCCACCAAATGAAACTGGCACTCTTCACATTGGCCATGCACTATTCTTGGCACTTCAAGATACCCTGGCGAGACATGCTAGAAGCAAGGGAATGGATGTTCTATGGTTACCAGGTACCGATCATGCAGCATTGGCCACTAATGCAATTATAGAAAAGATGCTTACGGAAGAAGGAACAGATAAACACCAGCTGGGCAGGGAAGAGTTTTTGGGTCGAACCCGCGAGTACGTTGGCAACAGCCGGGACACCATCAACAAACAGATTAGAGCCATGGGTGCTAGCGCTGACTGGTCAAGATCACGCTATACACTAGATAGCGCCCTAAATCGCTGTGTTAATGAAGTCTTTGTCAAAATGTATAATGACAGCTTAATTTACAGGGGTCATAGAATAGTAAATTGGGACCCAAACCTTGAGACCAATGTATCCGATGACGAGGTCGAATATTCCGAGGAAAAAGCCAAACTTTATACTTTCAAATATGGACCTTTCGAGATCAGTACCGCCAGACCAGAAACTAAGTTTGGTGACAAGTACGTCGTCATGCACCCCAAAGATAAGCGCTACCTAAAGTACAAGCACGGAGATACGTTTGAAACTGAATGGATAAACGGTAAAATCACTGCCGCCATAATCAAGGATGAATCAGTAGATCCTGAATTCGGTACCGGAGTTATGACAATTACTCCTTGGCACAGCCAAATAGACTTCGAGATTGCGCAAAGACACAAACTCGACAGGGAACAGATAATAGACCTTAAGGGGAACTTGCTACCAATTGCTGGTGAGTTTGCCGGTATGCCAATAGCTAAGGCTCGTCCAGAAATTGTCGAAAAAATGCGCCAAAAGGGACTACTAATTTCTATCGATGAAAACTACGTTCACAATATAGCCTTAAACTCTCGGGGCAAGGGGATAATTGAACCTCAGATTAGGTTACAGTGGTTTGTTGACGTTAATAAACCAGCTGTTGACTGGAAGGGAAGTAAGCTAAGTCTAAAACAGGTTATGCAATCAGTAATTCGCGACAAAGACATAGACATAATTCCTAGTCGCTACGAGAAGGTATATTTTCACTGGATAGATAATCTTAGGGATTGGTGTATTAGCCGCCAAATCTGGTGGGGTCATCGTATTCCAGTTTGGTACCGAACCGACAATAGTGGTAATAGCGAGACTTTTGTTGGAGTTTTGCCGCCCAAAGATGAGTCTGAAGGCTGGCATGAATGGGAACAAGACCCCGATACATTAGACACCTGGTTTAGTTCAGCGCTCTGGACATGGAGCACCCTGATCGATCCAAAGCTAGCAGAGGATTATGACATTTCTCTTGACCAACTACTTGCTCAAAGTATTGATTTCCAGACATACCATCCAACCAATGTTCTCGAGACCGGATGGGATATTCTATTTTTCTGGGTAGCTCGAATGATACTGGCCACAACTTATGTCACTGGTGAAGTGCCATTTAAAACGGTTTATTTACACGGCCTGGTTAGGACCGAGACCGGTAAAAAGATGAGTAAGAGTGATCCAGATTCAATCATTGATCCGCTGAGCATTATTCCTGAGTATGGAACCGACGCGCTAAGACTGGCTCTAATTCAGGGAATGACTGCCGGAAATGATCAAAGAATAGGTGTCTCCAAGATTATAACCAATCGTAATTTCTGTAATAAACTATGGAACATTGCCCGCTTTATTGAAGGAGCGGCCCCTAAGCAAACGGACAGTAAGGAGACGGCTGCTAGCTCAATCGCCGATCACTGGATAGTAAAACGACTAACTATGGCTCAAAAACAGATAATTAAGGCTCACGATAACTACCTATTTAGTGAAGCTTATGCCGTGCTATATCACTTTTTATGGGACGATCTTGCTGATTGGTATATTGAAACTAGTAAGGTTGAAGTAAATAAACCGCTACTCAACTACATCTTAGAGAATGTATTGATTCTGAGCCATCCTTTAGCCCCATTCGTCAGTGAAACGATTTGGCAAACATTGAGTGGAGATAATACGTCAGTACTAGCCTCACAAACTTATGGACAAATAATTGGCTATGATAAACAGAAGGCGGCCGACTTTGATCAGCTGAAACAGATAATTAGCGAAATTAGGTTCGTATTGAGTAGCTTGCAAGAAAAACAAGTCACCCTCTACTTTGAAGATTCACCACTAGTTAGCGATAATGCCGACACATTGATTAAGCTAGCGAATATAAAAGACGTGAAGCCGGCTAAAAACGGCAAGGGGATTAGGCTTACACGTAGTAAGACTGGTATCTGGGTCGACGTCGACATAGACAAAGCTAAAAACTACGCTAGTACCCTCAGCCAAAAGCAGGATGATCAACTAAAAGTTATTAAGAACCTAGAGACGAGGCTAGATAATAAGAACTATCTAGCTCAAGCACCATTAGAAATAGTTGATCAGACCAAAGATCAGCTTATAAAAGCAAAAGAGATGCTTGATACAATCGCTAGTGAAGTTAAGCTGTTTTCTGAGCTCTAGCTAGCAGGTTCCAGAGCTTCTCTAATGTGGGCTACCGATTCTTCTGGGCGAGCGTAGTCAAACCACATAACATTCCACCCAGCCTTATCTGCTGCTGTTAGATTTGCCCTAGTGTCATCTACCAGAAGTATCTGATCAGGGCTACAGCCAGCTTTCTCTGCAGCAATTTTATACGTCTCTGGTTCCGGTTTAATAGCGCCGACCTGTGATGAATCCATGACGACATCATAATTCAGGTTTGGTATTTGGTTATTTCGTCTAAGTTCACTGAGAAAACCAGGCATTATATTAGTCAACAGCCCGACCTTATAATTATCGATGGCCCAGCCCAGTAGCTCGGCCGTACCGGGCACTGATTCAGCGGCATCAAGATAATATTTCTGCCAGTCAATCTTAGCAATATTTACTCGCTCAGCTAGCTTTTGATTAAATTCATTTAGGGTTATGTCTCCCCGACAGACATCATCATTGTAGTGCCAAAAAGCCGTCTCAACTAAATCTGAAGGAACGGAAAACTCTTCGGCGATAATCCCAAACGCCCGCTGATAAAACCTAACCAAACATCCGTTTACGTCGAAATAAATAAAGCTAACACCACTTTTAGTCTTCTTAAGCTTGCGCCCCAAGGTACTTTGAGTTGAGCCGCCAGCCAGTTCATCAAGACTAATTATTAGCGCTTCTGCAATCGATTGGACAGTAAAGATCGATGGTGACTTAATTGCTCCACGCTCAATTTTAGCGAGAGTCGAATAACTTAAGTTAGCCTTTTGGCATAGACCTTGCTGCGTAAGACCACGATCACGACGAACTTGCTGGATCCTCTTACCCAACAATAGCTCTAGACGCTGTCCTCCACCAATTTCCATAGCCTTATAATAACTATTAAGCTTGAAAAACAAAAGAAAAATAGCACTAAATGGCTAGAAACTACTGTAGAGCAGAGGTTAGTCTTGCTATATTATCTTGTAAAACCTTGCGTCTTGGACGCTTTAGCCAACTCTTGAGCGTCAACTGCTTGCTTCGTTCGATGTACTGATCCTCAATGGCCTCAAGTTTCTTAACAAGACCTGGGTCATAGGCTATAAGTGTTACTTCCAGATCAAGCTCGAAGGACCTAATGTCTAGATTACTTGACCCAATGGTTGCGATTTCTCCATCAACAGTTATGAACTTTGAGTGAAGTAGAATAGGTGGCTTATACCAATATATTTTGACTCCGGCTCGAAGCAAGACCTCATAAAAGGAACGTTGCGCGTGACCAACCATCCATTGATCCATGACCTCAGAGTTGATAAGAATCACCTCGACCCCCCGTTTAGCAGCGCTGGTTATAGCAGTTATTAACGACTCGTCAGGAACGAAGTAGGGATTGGTAATAACAATTTTTTCCTTCGCCAGGTGAATTAGCGAAGTAAATAGCTTTAGGTTGTTCTCGTCATCATACCCGGGACCACTTGGTAACACCTGGGCTAGCGAATCTCCGTAACTTTTTATCTGTAGAACATTTTGGTAAGCATCGACTTGGTCAATTATTTTCCCGGTTTCCGAATACCAATCTGTTAGGAATACTGCGCCAAGCTGTAAAACGGTTGGTCCTTCTAGCCGAACAACCATTTCATCATAGTAGATGCTGTCTTTGCGATGATAATTACGCTGTATAAGGTTCTGAGAGCCCGTATAACCGATTTTTCCATCAATGACCACCAGTTTACGGTGGTTACGCAGATCTGGCCTCACATAGTCCTTACCGATCCTTAGAGGCAACATTTCTTGGACTAATACGCCACCGGCTTTAAGGCGTTTAAGCATATTCTTAAAGTTAGGATATTTTTTGGTTGAAAAGGAATCATATAAAACTCTGACACTAACATCACGTTTTACAGCCTCTTCAAGGGCGACAAAGATTGGTTCGGTTACTTCATCGAGGGCAATAATAAAATATTCGAGGTGAACAAAATACTGTGCAGAATTTATATCTTTGACGATAGATGCAATAGCTTCGTTATATTCTGGCAAAATATCTAGCTTATTACCTCCGAAAACACCCATATGGCTTAGCGACTGAGATAGTTTTGCTATAGAATCATATTTCTTAGGTGCAGGAACGTTCAGCAGATTATACTTGTCTTTTTTGGCTAGCACGTCTTTGGTCGTGGCAGATATAAACTTATCTAGGGTTTTTTGGGCTGATCTCCTAGATTTTGGAAGTTTTGGGCTGCCAAGTACTAAATATAGGATTAACCCAAGGCTAGGGAAGAAGAAAATTACTAGAAGCCATGCAGTAGCCGATGATGGTTTACGGTTTTTAGGTACTAAGAATAGGGCACCGATGCGAATTATCCACTCAGTTACAAGCCATATTGTGCCGGCAGAAGTAAAAGTGCTGATCAACAATTTATTTACCGTCTTTGACTGATGTGTAGAATACAGGGCCTATGACACCATCGGTCGTAAGTATAAGAAAAAATGTACCGATAAATTCGACAGCATACTTTCTCATAAATAACCCCTCTAAACTTATGTGCTTAAGTTTAGTTTATGCTACCAGGTTAATTTGTTCCAAGTTTTATACCAATGACAAAGTACTGGTTATGAACCAAAACGTCGTTTGCGAGTTGAGTAATCTAGTAGAGCCTCATCTAGGTCAGCTACGGTAAAGGCGGGCCAGTTTTTAAGCACAAATTTTAGCTCAGCATAAGCCGCAGACCACAGCATAAATCCACTTAAGCGTTGTTCGCCCGAAGTTCGAATAATAAGATCCAGTGGTGGTAGTTCTGGGCCGTAAAGGTGTTCCGAAATAAGCTCGGGAGTAATTTGATCGGCACTTGCTCCACTTTTTATCAAGCTAGACAAAGCATCGACTAACTCTTGTTGCCCACCGTAGTTAACACAGATAACTAATGTCCCTCCGGTGTTGTTAGCGGTCATCTTTTGTGCTTGGTTTAACGAGTCGACTACTTTTTGACTAAGCCCCTTTTCGGCTCCAATAAAAATAACTCTGATATTTTGTTTATGAAGCTTATTAATTTCGTGGTCTGCAACCCAAGAAAGCAAATCCATTAGGTAGTTAACTTCTTCGTCACTACGACCCCAGTTTTCGGTGGAGAAAACAAATGCCGAAACGTAATTAATCCCACGATCAAATGCTGCAAGGGCTATTTTCTTGAGTCGAAAGTAACCACGTCGATGACCTTCAAAGGGTCGGAGCCCACGTTGCTGTGCCCACCGCCTATTACCGTCTAGTATTAGGCCAAGATGGTTGGGCAGGGAAGATTCATTAAAATTCATTTCTTAATTTTAACACTGAGCTACTTAGGATTAGATGAAAACATTCAATATTTTAGACGAACTACGATATATAGTTTCGATTCTTTAACCAAGAAAATATTTCTTCTGATATTGGAGTTAAGTGTTTAGGGTTAATGGTTGAATCAAAGTAGGCAATCTCTACGATTTCGCTAGAGGGAATTGGCTCACCATCGAGGTCGCCATAGTATAGTTTTATGTTAACTCTAGTATTTACTTTGCCGTGAGCATCATTTTCAAACTCTGCTAGGTATTTAAGGCTATCCGAAATTAGCGGAATCCCGACTTCTTCAATAACTTCTCTTTTTAAGCAGTCCTCTTCGGATTCTCCGGCTTCGATGGTTCCACCAAGCATATAAAAAGCAAACTCGTTTTGCTCTTCACGAGTCATTAGAATTTTTTTATCTTTGATGACTGCTAATGCAGACTTTCTAATAATCGTCGGCTTATCATCCATATATAGCAAGTATAACAAACGATTATCGGGCTATAATAGGTTCATGAAACAGGCCACACTACTCTTTTTATTTAAAGATGACCAGATTCTCTTAGCTATGAAGAAGAGAGGCTTTGGATCGGGAAAGTGGAATGGAGTCGGCGGCAAGGTTGAAGACGGTGAAGCCATAATTGACGCTACTATTCGGGAGTGCCAAGAAGAAATTGAGGTTAACCCAAAAAATATTGTTGAAGTAGCCAAGCTAAACTTTTTCTTCCCAAGTGAGAGAAGCTCTAATAACCAAACCGTCAGTGTGTTTACTAGCAAATCGTGGGATGGAGAGCCCGTGGAAACTGAAGAAATGGCTCCTAAGTGGTTCCGGGTTGGTGAAATCCCGTACGACGAAATGTGGTCAGACGACCAATTTTGGCTACCCAAAGTTATTGCTGGTGAATTCGTAAATGCTGATTTTCACTTCGACGACGACGACCAACTGAAAAAACATTCACTTGAATCTAAACCGATAATTATTTAATAAGAACTAGCTTCTTCAGGGGTCATATTCAAGCAGCTATTTAGCTCTCATCTGTTGCCACTTTAATGTTCCGGCATACTATCGACCTAGGGGGTTGATTTAATTCTTTGTTTTTTGCTTAATAGCCGATAACCGAATAAGACGAATTTTTTGGGCAATGTTACGAAATCTACCTCGCATATTCGGGCTCTTCTCGAGTAGTACTGCTTCATTTCGAGGCAAAGTATCATGACTCACGTTATCATTAGGCTCACGTTGGCTATTTATGTAGTACTGGGAACGGACCTTTACTCTGCGCTCGCGTTTTTCCTTGAAGATCCTGTTAAACATATTTACCCAAAATTCTAGAAAATAACTATTTATTAGTATCTCTTAATGAGGAGTATGCTCTTCAGACTTGAGATCTACTAATACAAAGCAATGCGAGGAGCTATTAGTGTGTATTAGTTGCTAACTAATCCAGCCATGCTCTTCGTCGGCTTTTCTTGCATAGCCGACTACGACATCTATTTTCTCAGTGACAGATTTCTGAAACTGCTTAGCATTGGCTATTTCTATGCCACACGCTTGAGCTACGCCAGGATATGTGCCGACTAAAAGTGCTGAACTCATCAGCAGTGCCAGCCTAAATCTCTCAAGCCGTTGTGTCTGAACATCGTCTCTTGATGCTAGGCCTTCTAAGCGCCTAATTTCTCCGTCGATCATGCTTATTTTTCCGACTGTTTCACCAAATCGAGCGGAGTAAAGAACTGACTCTCGTCGATTTTTAGACAGTTTACCAAGATCATCAATCAACTCCTGAATGTAGACCGGGAATTCGCCCTTGTATTGTTTTTGGAATTCGGGAGATAAGTAGTCATACCGAGGCTGAATAATTACCCGGCAGTCAGGCGACTGACAATTGCAAACAAATCTATGGGTATTGGAGACATGGGATACAGAATGATCGGTAGTAATTTCTTGACTCGCAGGAATAGCTTTTCTAGACACCAAGAAGGCAGTACCAAACATACTCATGTTGTTTAAGCTCCAAGTAAAAAATGCATTAGGACTACAAGAATGATTATATCCAATCATATTCTTGTCTTCTTCGGCCTCAGTTAAGCCCACCAAAAATAGGTCTAAACCAATCTGTTGCTGGGACCCGTGTAGTGTGCCTTCAGCAGTCAACTTTCGTACTTCAGCTTCATTAACTACTCGACCGCCTTTAACGGCCAAAATCTCATGTTGTTCTATATCAATAGTCGTAAATAGGCCCTGGCCTTCAATCTCAGATCCATCCCGCCGTTCAACACCATCTCTCCGCCAACTAGTTACGCCATCGGCAATCGTCTGATCAACATCCATAATGAATTGCATAAATTCTGCACTTCCGACGGCCATATTGGGGCCAAATTGTCTAGGGCTTCTATCAAAAATCCTGGGCTTCATAACAAAACATATTATACCATTATAGCGCTAGGTCAGCAACTAAATGTGGTCCAATTTAGCATTGGAATTCAGTCAAAATTGATCTAGGCGTAAACCTATTTGTGTCTGTCCAGACCGGTAAATCAAGATGATGCTCCTGAAATATATCTACGACGCGGTCTTTTGTTTCAAGCAAAGTCATCCCAGTTGACTCGTATTGCTGTTCAGCGACTAATAATCCTGTGGCTTCAACAGCAAAACCAGTGCCCAGGGCAATGTCCAAGGCTGGAGATGCGTCACCATATATGGCAACTCCTAAGGCTCCGGCCGTTAGCACTGCTAGGGCACCAATTGCTTTCCGACTACGGTTCCACCTTAAAAATCGCCTTGTCAGAGTTGCGAATTTTTCAGTTTGACTGGTCGCGTCCCTACGAACCTCTCCAGCAGGTAATGCTTCAATGCCCGGGCAATATATATTCCTAGTCATATTGAATTACGCTCTAAACTTCTATTGAATTGTCTGGCAAACGTCTTGTGGTTAATCTCCACAAAACTATTAGGTCATTGATGTACACCGAAGCTGCTCGATCGGGTACAACTATTTCTCCACCAGCAAACTGGAAGCTGTCACCGGGTTCATCACCGAGCGAAACAACGGGGAGCATATCTATACCCCTGGATTCACCCCACACCTCAGCTTGATGTAGATCCTTCTCTCGGTATTGCCCGTTAGTAGCAATGACTAACTGCTTATTATCAAGCAGCGACTTAATACCGTCTAGGGCTTCTTCTAGTCTTGGCCCAGTTGGCTGTATAAGAATTAGTCTAGGAAGACCCGCATTAGCATGCAGCAACGTATATTTTTGGGCAATCAAGCCGTCATCACTCGCATCTTCTGATTCAGATATTTCGTAGCCGTCGGCTAGAGCAGTGGCTAGATTTGCCTCAAACTCGGTGAAGGTACCTTCAGGCAGAAAACCGCCAGCAAGATCACGAATTGTCTTATGCTCAGCATTGGGTTTTTGGTCTGTCCTTACAGGATCGATTGCTCTACCACCACCAAACTGATAGAGATCCACAGCCGATAGATCGTCGCCGTATAATTCATGCATTGCTTTTATAGCAACACCCCTACGAACAACTGAAGTCTTGTTCCCGCCACCTTCAACAACAAAGATAGCTCTCTCGGGATCAATTTTGGCGACATCTTCAGGAAGTCTTTGGCCGTCTATTAGTTTTCTAAGTCCAAGATTAACTGCAGTAGCCAAAATGTTATCGCTGTTTGCTAAATTAACTGCTTTAACAGCTGCTGCAGCTTCGTTGCCGACCAATAATGCCCACCTGGGCTCAAGAACTACACCACTCTCGGGACGAGGCGCCGGCTCGGGCAGTACTATCTCGGTTATGTCCGTTACTGTAGCCAATTCTGGGATGGCATCAACCTTAGATGCTGCCACATCTCTTAGAAAGCCACCTCTGAGTTGATTCTCAATAACTGCTGCAGTATATGCAACTTCACTTACTTCTTGGGATCCTTCAAATGATTGGTTCATGCTTAACCTTTATACTATTAACTCGAGCAAGCATACGACATATTCATAGCTCTGTCAATAGATATTCACAATAATATATTATCTTACAGAGAGAAATATTATTTGTGAAATCTATATTCACAAATACTGATTTTAGTGATAAGCTAGTATTTATGGAACAAACACTTATTAGCGCCGGGCTATCTAAATTACAGGCTAGGGCATACTTGTACTTGTTAGAGCTTGGGTCGAGTGCCCCAAAAAATCTCGCCGATAAGCTAGCTACTACCAGAACTAATACGTATAAGGTCTTAGAATCACTAGATGCAATTGGTTTAGTTTATAGGTCTGAATTAAACAAAAAAGTAATTTACACACCTGCAGATCCGTCAGCCTTATCTGCGCTTCTCGCGGATAAACGTAACAGTATAATTGCCCTAGAAACTCACGTAAACGAAGCAATGGACAACCTCAGGAGGAAATATGGCAGAAATACTTCGCTGTCGGTATCATCGTTTGCTGGCAAACAGGCAATCGTGGATGCTTATGAAAGCCAAAGCCAAAAAGGGGAGCCGATCTATTTCGTGAAGGCGAGGTCAGATATCCCCTTCATGGGGTATGAGATGATGTCTAGCATTAGGATTAAGCAGTCCAATAACGTTAAAAGGTATGGCATAACCCAGGATACGCCTGAATCTAAGATGGCCTCAAACATTAATTTAGATCGAACATGGATAGAAGAATCTGAATATACTGCTCCGATCGAATGGTCTGTGGCTGGTGACGAACTAATAATCCAAATTTTCGATGGTAACGGAAGTGTCATAAAGATACAAAACCAACTAGTAGCAGATTCATTCAGACAGATATGGAGTTTCTCAAATAGCGCCCTGATAAGTAATCCTAGCTATAAAAACATGCCAATTAAAGCTAGAAAACCTAAAGACACGCAAGACTAGTACCTAGGCGAGTATACCCCGACGACAAGGATTAGTTTAGAATACTGTTAATTCTCTATTGTCCCCACAAGCGGTGACAATATTCTCATGGTTTTACAGATATATTATGAAATAATTCGTAGTGCCTACCTTATAAATATACGGTGTAGGTGGGATTGGCTATAAATGTAACTAACCTAGTCACTATATAAAACAAATAGATACTTAAAGAACTGATACTAATAAAACTAACTATAACTTAACTAATTAATCTATCTAATGAAACTACCTAAGATCACTACTAAGCAACAAGACATATTAAACTTACTGTATAGATATAGATTCTTAAATAGAATACAAATACAAGAACTAATTGGCCATAAGGATAAAGAACGTAGTCGTACCTTTATTGACCGCTCTATGCTAATAGCAGATTGTTGCATGAGGCTTGAGGAAGTTAATACTGGCAACAGCAATAACAAATCCAAGGCTAGCTATGCTTTCGTAACCGAAGCTGACTATATTGACCCAGATAGTAACTACCACTTCCTTGCCGAGCATGAAGTACTTAGACCCAATTTATGTATTGTTAAAACGGAAGAAAGCAAAGATCAGGATGAGGCAATAACCACTAATTACCTACTAGAGATCTTTGACAGCACCTTGCCTCGCTACAGACTAAGACACCGCCTAAAAGTCTACGTCACCTACCTAGACGATAATGAATGGGAGAGTGAAGATCCTCAGCCTATTATCCTATTAGTCTGTCCTAATCTTAATGATCTTATCTATGCTAAACGTAGAGTTAAGAAACTATTTTTAGATACCTACTATGAAGTGGACGATATACCAAAGGATATTAGTATTAGGTTTACGACTACTGAACAGCTACAAAAGCATGGTATTAGTGTCCAGATATGGGAAGAAGGTCGTGAACTCCTAAGCTTATAGGTACCTACTGTAAGCTATGAACCTGAGTTTTATATCGTAAATCCTGAGCCATCAGGATTTGATCTGTTCCTCTAGAGGAACAGATTTTGATTAAGAACTATTTAAACACTGGGCTGTGAGGGCGGCAAATTATTCTGATTAGGATCAGGTGGTTGTGGGGCTTGAGGTTGCTGTGGAAAAGGCTGTACTGGAGGTTGACCGCCCAATTGTGGATTTGGTTGAGTAAAGTTCGCTGGCGGATTAATAGGGTTAGGCGTTACTGGCCGTTGGCTAATAGGTGCGCTTACTGATTTCTTTTTCTTCTTAACTATTATGCCTACAATTACCGCTATTATAACTAGCAAGACCACTACAACTAAAATAATGTGTCCCCATTGAACATGAGAATAACTTTTTACTTGTTGCTCAGCCTGTGCTGCAGTAAGTGACTGGCCATTACTGCCCGTCTGCCCACTCTCTAATGTTGGGCTTTTATATACTGGCTCATTTTGTTGAATAGCAGCCGGCGCAGTGTTAGAGCCACTAGTCATAGATGATGCATAAGCTGGTGTCAGACTAAAGACTGAAAACGAAAGTACCAAAAAAGCTATTATACTGGCGTGCTTTGTAACTTTGTTTTTCACTATGTTTATCCTTATACCAATAGTTAATATACTAGATATATATTTCTATATGTCAAATTATTGCGGCGCAATATCACTGTAGTAACAGTAAGCTAGAAATTGATTTCAAATAGGAAAATATTTACATAAATCGAGATCCAACGTACAATCAAAGCACTATAAATACAGCACTTTCAGTATGGAATCAAACAAAAACGATCTAACTGTTTCGAAATTAACATGGAAGTTCTTTAAAGGCTATCTAGCACTAGGTAGCTCCATATTCGTAATAATGCTTGTAGCTACACTACGCAGTAGAAATACTGCATTAGATGGTACCGTGCATAGATCACACCTTAGGATAATAGTGGAACTATCAGTTTTAATTGTAGGTCTTTTGGCTCTTGTATTATTAGGTGCATACTATCTAGCTCTCAGACAAATAAAGCATAAGAGGACCGATCTAGAGGTTAACTTGCCCAGTACTCCTGGTACAATTCTTACATTTCAAACTGATTATCAAAAGTTTCAACTAAAGGCTAACCATGGCGGTATACTAACTATTTATAAAGACAAGATCGTATTCTCTCCGACCAAGCATTTGCAACCAGACCCGTCTAGACAAGAATTGATCATACCTAGAGAGCAAGTTACTGATGTCAAATGTTTTAATCAACTAGGTACAACTGAGCCAACTTTAGTTATCCACACTAGCACCGGAAACCATACCTTCTTAAATTCTCACGTAGATATTGAAACAGTTCTAAACGTAATTAGGCCTGAGAGCCAAAGTCAGAATACTACGACGCAGTAGCGTTTAGTGACAAATCATAAATATGTCCATGACCGACTATTTAATTGGAGGAGCTTAGAGCTACAATATAGCTATGCCCAAAAACGATGAAGAAATCAGAAAGAGCATCAAAAAGTATGATGATTCATTGCCTGACTCTGAGCGTAGTCCTCATGCCAACCTGACTGGATCAGGCTTTTCGAGTTCATGTATTAGTTTAAGTGGCTGATTTGGTCGTAATATAGTTTCGGTAATTATTGTTCTAAAATGTCCACCATTAGTATCAATCAATTTTATATTGTTATAGGGTCTATGCAGATCAATTTCATCAAGAACTTGATTTGGGTCAATTAGTTTATCCCTCTTAGGTAGTAGCATTATTATGTGCCGATCTTGGTAGCTACCGGGGGTAGAGTACATGTTTACATCTTGCCATTTATCCTCAAGCTCCTGCCTGGTTATATTCCATTTTTTGGCAAGAGAGCGATTGGTAGGAAGTAGTGCAATATTCCCGCCAGTTATAATCAAAAGCCTTTTTACTTCTTCATGTCTGCGCATCAAGTTGTAGCCAACTAAACCACCAAGACTAATGCCAACAACTAAGATATCGGGGGATATTAGCCCTTCTTCCAGGCAAAATGAATCTACCTCATTCATCAGATCAATTAGATCTTGCGGATCATGTTTTCTAAGAACTAAGATAAAATCCAAAGCAATAATTTTGTAACCATGGTTTTTCAGTACATTTAGCTGCCTTGAAGCCATCCATGTATAGCCACCATAACCATGCATAAATAATATAGTTTTGCCATTTGGCCTTATCGGCTCAATACGCTTGATGCTGCGTATATATTTCATCGTCAAAGTATATCAAAAAACAATTCAACATTTAAGCACCGGTTTTATGAACCTAAGTTTAGACAAAATATGGTAAATATGATATTATATATTTAGATTATGGCGGACATCCCTTCGGTAAAAGTATTTGAGAACATTACTCCATCTAACTCTGGTACAGGGGAGGACTTGCTTAGATATGACCACTTACCGCTTGTTGTAGAAGAATACAAACTATCTAATGCTGAGCGATCCTCAAGGGTATGGGATAGTAAAGATGGAAGCTTAGAAGAGCTTAAGTCGGCAAAACAACTTGCTATGGAGTACCTGCTAAGAACTTCCTTTCAAGGCGTACGCTCAACAACTGCTGAAGGTCATGATCTTTGGGCAGATAGATTCACCTTAGCTTCAATAGAACTATATGGAGAGCCAGATAAAGCGGAGGTTATGAGTCTAGTATCCGTAGAGATGGCGAAATGGATCTCGCTAGAAGGTAGTGATACCGTATCTCAAGGACTGCTAGAATTTCTACAGAAATCTTATCAAAAAATCTTTGGGCCAAACTTAGTAAGCAAGGCTGAAGATAATCATGATGCCGAAGCTGAAGCGGAACAGCGAGCGATTAGGGCATACGGCGAAGTTCTTAGAGAAAAATTTGGCCCAGTTTTTGATTTGGTTGATAAGTCAGGCAAAGAGGAATTTATGCCAGAGGACCTACAAGAACTTTTTAATCAAGCGTTTGCTTGGCTAGCAGCCAATTCGGATCCAGGGTGGAGTGAGTGGAAATCAGTGCCCAATGATAGCTCAAACGTAAGTACCGAAAGATCCTCAAAAGAGATCAGAGTTGGAATTCGTCGAGTTTCTGCCACAAAAGAGGAAGCTAAAAAATTATTGGCACATGAGCTTTTTGTCCATGTGCTCCGCGCCCAAAATGCTAGCCACAGTTCTGAACCGATGTTACTATCTGGCTTCCCAGGATACGTCGATATAGAAGAGGGGCTTGGCAAACTTAGCGAACAGGCTTTTGGAGAAAATGACGAGATCCCCGGTGGCGACAGATATATTGACATCGCCATTGCTCTTAGTGAAGCCAATGGGACACAAATAACCCGGCAGGATCTATTCCTAATACACCTTGCGCGCAGTATTGTGTGGTCACAGTCACATGGTGAATATAAAGAGTCAGAGCTAACAGAAAGGATAAGGAGTGCCTGGGGTAGTGTGGATAGAGTTTACCGAGGTGGACACGGAGACAATGAGGGTCACAGACAGTCGGTCTATACCAAGGATATTGCTTACTACGTTGGTACCAGAAAAATGTCAGAATACCTAAGCAGCCAATTTGCTAGCGGTAAGCCAATGACAGAAGTTTTTGATTACTTAGCGCTAGGCAGCTTTGATCCGACAAATCCTAGAGATATTGAACGTGTCGATAAAGCTAAGCAAACATCTTAGAAATCAAAAGAAGTTGAAGAAGTAATAAACAAATACCTACAAGAGCAAGATATATAACAGGCAACTACCTAAAAAGTACCTTGAATCACTGAGGGTTTTTAGGCAGCGGGGAACATGCTTTCGTCAACCACCGGCATTTTATAAGACTCGTCATCATCAACACCATAAGTATTGTCCGGCTCAAGTTCTGGTAAGGTATAACCAGCCTGAATTAGTGCATCGCGCATTCTCTGTTCAAGCTGTTGATCAAATTCATTGGCACTATAAATTAGATCATATGCAAAATTATATGGGTCAGGCATTTGCGCCTTTAGTTGCTCCAAAGACTTATCACCAAACGGTTTGAGCTCAACCATTAAGTCTAGGCAACGTAGATATACGGTATTTACTGTAACACCTACACTTTGCAGGCTTTCGTCTATCAATACCTCTGGTTCTTCAGCTGTGAGTTCGTGTTTTATGTACCTGTATAGTGCCCAGTCAGTCACAGAGGGAGGAATCGACTCACGCTGTTGCTCAGTCAATGTGCCGAGTAGTCTTACAAAAGCAGCAGATGTATCATCTGTTAAACGGTTCCAATTGATAACATCGAGTCCTCCTGGAGTGCTATTCGTATCGATTACATTTTGATGTGCGGCAATTGCTAGTTCAGAGATTACAAAATAGGTTCTTTTAGATTGCTCTTGATCTATACGGTCGGTATTGATTTCCTTTAGGCGCTGCAATACACCTTCAGCTAGTTCTTCGGGCAGAGAGCCTAAAGCTTCGATTACCTCAGAACCGGTAAACTTAAGAGCGCCAAAATCATCTGTTTCCGCCGACATATCCAAATCATAACAGAAAGACTAAAAAAACTTAATCATAAGCAAAATGGAGCAGCACGTTAAACAATGCTAGCCGTTACGTGATGCCAGTACCTCCAGTAACCCAGGTATTGCCTGAGGCATAAAACCAGCATCGGCAAGAAGGGGTGGCAATTGCTCTATATTCTCCGTGGCTGTGATAATGTCACGAATCGCTGTACCAGACACTGGGCTAGTTTCTGGGTTTTCTAATCTTATAACTCTCAAGCCATGATCTTCGAAAAGTTCTACTTTTTTCGCGCTCCACTCGCTATAAACATTTACGAGGTTTGGGACTTCAGGGTCCAGCTTATCGAAGGCTAAATCATCCTTTATATTAAACGGCCTAAAATCAAATGCTCGTGGTTCTATACCCATTCTGGTAAAAAACTGTGCGAACATTTGTATACGTTCAGCGTATGTAAACGGATTATTTTCTGCTTTATTACGCCAGCTAGCGGTTTCTTCATAACCTTCGTCGTGAAACGGATTTGTTATGAGTACAGATACGTGCTCAGCTTGTTCAAAGCCTTTGGCTACATACATCCAGTGATTTACATGTAGCGGTGGCTGAAACCGTCCATGTACAGTTATCACGGGTAATTTACTCATCCGACGGATAATACAATCAAATAGCTGGTGCTTATGGTGCGGCTCCCTAGCTGAGGTTCGAAGCGTTCTGCTAGCAAAGGTTACTTTATGCTGTGGCTAAGGGCTTGGAGCACTATAACAACAGCTTTAGAACGATTTTATAAACCCCAAATTCTTATGTAGACAATGTAGGAAAGAATTGCCGCATAGGGTAGTTCTATTGCTAAACCCCAATTGCGTTCATAGCGCTGTATTTTAGCGTGCCATTTTGTAAACTTATTCGTATTTTTGCTTAGATCGAAGGATCTAGTTTTAATAACCCTGCCAAGCCATAAAAAGTCCGGCATAGTTGCCACAAGTCCTCCTAGAAACATTGTGTAGTGTTTCGTATATATTGTATAGATTGCTAATGCAAAGGTAGCTATCGTGTCTAAAGTAAAGAATATTTTCCAGAAGCTTGATCTATCACGATTTTTATTAGGGATACCGTAATGAGGCAAACTATCTAAAACAAAGTGAGATGCAAAGGCAAAGGGGAGTGCTATAGGTAAGGGCAAGTAATAAGCGATCACCCCTCCGGTCAAAGCATGGTTATATCCAATCATATAAGAGAATAATAACAGGCTGTAAAGAAGTTTTACAAAATACTAATGCATATGGTGCGCCGTGGTCCGAGAAGTCAGATACTCTATAGCCAGAGATTTAGCAACGAATCTAGGTTTGCAAACTTTATAATGTTTCGATATGCTTATAAAGTTATGAATCATTCAAGTCAGCTAAAAGCGATACTGAAAGCCAGTGGCTGGTCTCAGGAAGAGCTAGCTAGGCGACTCAACGTATCTTTTGTCACGATTAACGCTTGGGTTAATGAAAGAGCTGTTCCCCGTAAAAAGGCAGTTGAGTCTATTAGGATACTCTACTTTGAGATTTTGGGCGCAGACAGCTTAGATATTGGAACGCTAGAAGAATTAAATGGAAAAATTAAATACCTAAAAACTACTGTCCGTGAAATTATTGATAATGATGAGGTATTAAATAGTCTGATTCTAAACCTTACTTACCACACTAATACCATAGAGGGCAGTACTATGACATTAGATGACACTAAAGAGGTATTGTTTAATAACAAAATTCTCACAAACCGAACCCAAGCTGAACAGGCCGAAGCCCTTAACCATAGAGCAGCACTACTATGGATTCTTGATGAACTTGAAAAAAAAGATTTTGTCATTAGCGAAGACCTTGTAAAAGGTTTAAACCTTCGCCTTATGAATGGGATTATGACAAACGCTGGTCAGTATCGTAATCATAGTGTTCGCGTAATGGGCGCTCACGTTACGGTTGCTAACTTCCTAAGGGTACCAGAACTTATGGAAGAACTAATGAACGGTCTCGGTAAGCCCTCTAAGGATTTAATTACTCTGATCTCAACTACACACGCCACGTTCGAAAAAATCCACCCTTTTAGCGACGGTAACGGTCGAGTAGGCCGACTTTTAATGCTTGCGCAGGCTCTTCAGGCTGGCTTTGTGCCGCCTATAGTGCTCAAAGAAAGAAAATACGCCTATTACAAGTATCTCGAACTTGCCCAAGCCAATGATAATTCAATGCCTCTACAAATATTTGTTGCTGATTCGATGATTGCTGCAGATGAATTGCTTTTTGAATCGTAGAAGAACCAGACAGGACTAAAAGCGATTTTAATCTGTTCGCAAACACGGACTATAAAACGGTAAGAACGTCCGAACGTATCTGAATCTGTATTTGAGACTAAATTGTCACGTGGTGCAGCATCGTGAACGAAGTCCGAACCTTGATGCTGGGAAGCTACACGATAACAAGCCTAGCACTTGATACCTGATTAGCCAGCTTTTTATCAAATGTCCATAATGGTTCAGCATCGTTAAGCTGTGCATAGATTGCTAAGCAACAGTCCTCGAAAGACAGGCCACTATGGTTAACAAAGAGAGGTAATGTCGTTTCAAAGAGAGCTCGGTTACAATTTATTTCTTCTAGCTTCATCAGCCCATCAACCGCCTCAGCAATCTGTAAACGACTAAAACCATAATACCTATCGAGTGCAAATGCTAACTCAATTATTACAGTATCTGCCACGGCAAATTGGTTGGTGGCTTGCCCAATGAGCTTTTTTACAGCAGTGTGTTGTTCTGGTATGTCGTTAAGAAGCAGCCTTAGCAACACGTTTGTATCGAGTGAACCAGTAAACTTTGTCATTTCTTATCTCTGACGATTCACTTGATAAAAAGCGTCAATGTCAACTAAGGGCTCTGTGCCTGGCTTAATGTAACTACTGAGTTTCTCGCTAAGCTTATCTATGTTTAGAGGCTTCGAAACAATAAGCTCACCTTTGTTTTCATTAAAGCTTATCTGTAATACACCACCAGTCTTGTCTAAGCCGAGTTTACGACGAATTGGTGCTGGTATAGTTGTCTGACCTTTAGATGTAATAGTAAGTGTAGTTCTCATAACCATTACTATATCAAGGTTCATTACCTATTGCAATAGGTAATATTAAAATATTGGTCATTACTTTATGCATAACCAAATTTACAAAAATGAATTAATGGTCATTGTCATTAGGGTTCGGCATCGCAAAGATGCTTATAAAGATTTGTAGGCTATTTGGCACGCCATAGTCAACAAAGTCAGAACCTATATAGCTATTTCAGATTTAGTGGGTTAATTAACTTCAAACCTTCAATATTGCTAAAGTCATCGATATTAGCAGTCCATAAGATAAGGTCGTGTTCAAGTGCGCTCGCTGCTATGATTGAATCACTTAGACTCATACGTTTACCCTGGCGAAGCGTAATGGCACGTTCGACTATGGTATCAGTAAGTTCCAGACTATATGATTCACTAAAAAATGCACCGAGCAATAGTAGCTCATTTGCGGGAATGCTCGAGAAGCCTAGTGCTTCGATCTTAGTAACGCTAGCATGAGCTATGTCAGTATCAACAATGATTTGACGAGCTAGAGTACCGTTAGAGAGATAAATAAAAACATTAGTATCAAGTACAATCATGGAAATTATTCTCTTCCGGGTAGGGGACGGTCATTACGAATGTCACGCTGCCAGGCAACTGGATCTTTAATGTCTTTATACGCACCGATCTCTTGGAGCTGCTTTAGTAACTCTTGTATACGTTTACGATCTTGTTTTGGCTGAGGAATTGGAAGTTTTATGGTTGCTTTTTGCCCTAATTCCAGCTGGGCATCCTCTACATATTTTTTTGGCACCCTAAGTGCGTACGAATTACCTGTTTTAATGACTGTGGCTATATAGTTACTCATGTAACTATTACTATATATACATTCAGCATACTGTCAACAGTATTATTAGTCACACGTGGTGCACCACTTTAGCCGTAGTTCGGACAAGTTTGGCCGTTAATCATTCCGTGGTGTCTTGAAGCTATGTAGGCAATATTATCTACGAGTAATATTTATAAATTTCTTAACGGCTATAGCTTGCAGTGCAGCAAAGCCCAAAAGGCTCTCAAAACCAACTATTTGTTTCGATGCTTCTAATGCGTGTTCACTTACACCCCCCGAGAATGGGTATAGTGCACCTATTACCGCCATAGAACCCCAGCTAACCAATTCTTGTTGTTTTTTATTAAGATTACTATAACGTATTTTTTCCCACCTATTTTTTATAATTTCAGAGATACCTCTACGTCGAGTAGTCTCATTTGCAGTATCTGTGATAAGTAAAGCTTCTTCTACTGTAGGGTTTTGTATTTGCTGAAAATCAACAACCTCAGCAGCCATTGAATCTGCAGGCAAGTCGGTACTTTCAGTAGAACTTTCTACGGGTGCCATAGGGACTTCGGCTCTATTTGTATTATTAAATCCTGATTGATCTTCCATGCTTTAACATTAGCATAATAATGTATAAAAGTCAATTATATGGTGCACCATCGTAAACGAAGTCCGAACCTTAATATCTATCGGTTTACCTAAGTCTTATTAAACCCTAGTGTGTTCTCCGACTCTCATCCATTTCCATCAGCCAATATCCCGCTGATTCGAGTTGAGTATCACCCGCAGCCATTATTGCAGAGTGGCTGGCTCTAGGCATAACCTCGACAACGTCAGATGCAATACCGCCTAACGCTTTTTTATAGTGCTTAAGCTTAAATAAGTCTTTGGTGCCGGCTAGTAATAGTGTGGGACTGTTATCCTTTGAACGCTTTTCTAATGCTTTAACCCTTTCCGTATGTGTTTGGCCATAAGCTAGTTCAAATTTAGGGTTGATTCTACGGCCAGCAATGTCTCTCATAGCCAGACCGGCAATTGAACGACCAGCCTTAAGGCATCGTTTATGTGCTCTATGACTGTTAGAGCCATACCTACTGCAGATTCTTTTAGTTCATCTGGGTTTTTAGAATTCTCAAGATTTAAGACCGGAGCTATGACCGGCCGACCGGTCATTTCAGACATTATCTTAGTCGCTTCTTTAGCAGCGTCTGAGCCTTCGCCATATCCTAGGAAAACAACAATTGGAGTTGCATCAGGGTCAAAAAAATCTGGTGATGTAACGTATGATTCTATTTCGATAGAAGGGTCTTCAGGACTAAGATAGGAAGGCCTATACTCAATAGTTTCTGACATCACTCTCTCGGTCATTGTCTGGTCAGGCATTTCGTGAGCAAGAGAAGGACTTAACATAAATATTATATTAGCATAAGCTTGTTGTTATGTCAATCTGATGTTATCTGGTGCACCCGGCAGGATTCGAACCTGCGACCTTTGGCTCCGCAAGCCAACACTCTATCCAGCTGAGCTACGGGTGCAAATAACAGAGGTAATACTAGCATACCGCGAAAATTATTGCGAATTCAATTTCCGCCAAACAGATATTTTTAGTAAAGTAACAAAATAGTTTACCTGGCGATGGAGAGATGCAGGAGTGGTTGAACTGGACGGTCTCGAAAACCGTTGTACGGTTACTCCGTACCGAGGGTTCGAATCCCTCTCTCTCCGCCAAGTAAACTATTTATAGTTTTGGAGCTAGTTACTAGCCTTTTTTAAGAGACTTGTTCAGCTCAGATGCTACAGAAAGCTCGATTGCACCGGCAATCAAAGCGTAGACACCAATGATCCAAACAAATGCGATACCGCTGCTTACAGGCTGGAATAGAACTACTATACCTACGACTAGTGCTAAAGCACCTACGATGAAAGTTAGAGTCCTTGATGAATCACCACCAGCTCGATCAAATAGCGCATCTACAATACCGATTATTCCACGAGCAATTAGTACGAAACCAATTAGCAGGATAAAGGTAGCGAATGTTACGTTTACATGCCTTAGAAGGTAAACACCTACACCTAGTTCAAATAGACCTAGTAGTGCATTTAAGAACCACCAACCGCCGTCGCTAATACTAGCAAAGGCCATTACAATTCGTACGATACCAGCAATTAGTACATATGCACCAAATAGGTAAAGTAAGGTTAGTAATGTAAGGTGTGGCCAAAATACTGCGGCAACACCGAATATAATTGATATTATTCCGGAAACAACTAGCGCTGATACATTTCTATGTATCAAATCGTTTGCTTCACTCATGAGCTTCTTCTCCTTTATATTGGCGTGAGGTGCCAGATTCATTTTCAGCTAGTTAATATGTTTACCAGCGACAAGAAACCGTCCCATCACCCCATATTTAATAATGCTTTCAGTATACAACTATTTTGTTGTCTTACCTTTCGTTATTGAAGGCTGCTTGTGTATAACCCTTCAACTTCTTGTTTAATTTTTTGATCTCGGGTTTTGCTCGATCGACGAGCTTAAATTTATATATAACCCAAGATACGATTGCAATTAACAGACTTACAATAAATAAGTTATTTGTCTGATTAATAAACGTGCCCGCGATCGAATTATAGACAGTTTCTGCAGCCGTTTTATAGGTACTATTCACCCCAGAAAGTACTGTCCCACGTATACCGTTCACAGTGATTATAGAGATTAGCATCGCACCAGCGTAAACTAGCCCCAGTTTAGTCACCATAAACATCTTTTTCTTGGACAGTACTATGGCAACCACACTAAATATAAAGAACAGAAGGAAAATCAGGAAAATATTGCGGTCAATGTGAGACAAAAATCGGTGGAATACAGGTAGCCAGCCAGCCGTAGCTATTGTAATTGTGCCGTACTTAGCTGGAAGATGCTTACTGGCTAGAAAAGAAAGTTTAGTCCCTTGAAGCATTTTATCTACTTGTGAACCGATATCACTTACTGTTATTGTGCCGTTGCCTTGGTGATTTTTGCCAATATTTATTATCCTGGCGTGTGTTCTTGTTAAGCCTTGATACCAATATTTCTGGAAGGTTTGATTTGCCAAAATTGTTTTAATGGCAGTTTGTGAATAATTTCTTACTTGAGTTGTAAGAGCGGGGGCCAAAAATGCTGCTCTTGGCGGTAATGCATTTTGTATATAGCCCTGAACATCGTAGTTATTAAACAGGGCGGTGGTCGTATATGTGGCGACTGCAGACTGAACCGGTGGTTTGGTAATAATAGGTCCGACAGTAGACACAAAATGGTTTGTATCCACTACGGTCTTATTAGTCCAATAAAGAGCATTACCGAAAATCAAAAGAATCGCCGCTAAAGTCACGCTCAACGCTATGACTGGTTTTTTCCAGGCAGTAGACTTTTGAGCTTTTTTAGGCTTCTTTGGCGATCGCATTTGATTCTGCAAGATACTTACGCTTTTGTCTAGATCATTAATGCTTTTCTGTAACCTTTTTAAGTCTGCTTGGCTTGGTTGTTTATTGGCCATCTTAAATTAATTACAAATTATTAATAAGCTATGAAAACAAAAGTTTATTAGTCTTTTAGCTCAGCAGCATGAACTGCTAGAGCGTAGATTACTAGTACATCGACCGTTATTACTACTATCGACCAGATAGGGTACTCATTGATAGAAGCAATCGCCGCAACGGCGCTTAGTACTGCCATAAGGATACCGACAATTCTTGCCCAAAGTGAGCCGTGAAGAACCGAAAGACCGGCCAAAATAACTATTGCGCCAATAACAAGGTCAATCCAACCCCACGCTTGATAGTTAAATACTAGTAAATGATTTGTTGTGCTAACGACGTACCAATTATGCTTTAGTAGGCCTGTTAAACCTGCTATTACCTGGAAAAAACCAGATAGCATCATCATAATTCCTGCAAAGAACACCCAGCCCGTCCAGTTGCTTAGTTGCTTTTGTGTAGAACTAGCCATAACAAACTCCTCTGACCCATAGGGTCTTATGTTATATTTCATTACTATTCACCTTTGGTGTTGGTTTGTCAATTACGTTTTAATATTTCTCGGCATTCTACCTCTGTAGCGCAAATAATAATTTACACCAGTAGCCATTTAATGTTTTGATAAGAGCAATGAAGAAATGGACGGTAGTAATAATCTTGGCCCTTGCCCAGTTTGTGATGATTCTGGACAGCACGGTTATGAACGTATCTATATCAAAGGTAGTGACTGATCTACATACCTCTGTCACCGCAATGCAGGCAGCAATTACTTTTTATACCCTGACGATGGCAGCTTTAATGCTTATAGGTGCAAAGCTGGGCACTATATGGGGTCGTAAGAAAGCTTTTGTTATTGGAGCGATCATTTACGCATGTGGTTCGTTAATAACTGGACTAAGTCAAAATATCCAAATGCTATTCCTAGGATGGTCAGTCATAGAGGGAATCGGAGCAGTGCTGGTAATACCGGCTATTGCCGCACTAATAGCCAATAACTATCAGGGACAGGCCAGAATTAAGGCCTATGCAATGATTGGCGCTGTTTCTGGTCTAGCAGTAGCCGCAGGACCATTAATAGGCGGCTTTATGACCACTTACTTGTCGTGGCGTTATGTGTTTTTTGGAGAAGTAGTAATTATGGCGATTATTCTACTGTTCCGAAACCAGCTAAAAGATTCTACTAAGCCGATTAAGCAAAAGATTGATTTAACCAGCGCCCTGGAATCATCTTTCGGCCTGGTTTTTATAGTCTTTGCTCTATTACAAAGTAAAACCTGGGGCTGGATCACTCCTAGACAAGCGCCGGTACTTTTTGGACACGAAATTACTCCGCTAGGCATTTCTTTGGTCCCCTATTTAATTTTGCTTGGAATAATTCTGTTGAAGCTATTCTTCGATAGGCAAAATAAGTTAATTGCACAAAAGAAACCGGCTCTTCTAGACCCATCACTACTATCAATCAAGCGCCTTCGAAGTGGTTTATCAGTACTTATGGCTCAGTATGCAATAACAGCAGCAATATTCTTTGTTATCCCAGTATATTTACAGATGACACTCGGGTATGACGCCCTAAAGACTGGTATAAAAATCTTTCCGTTATCCTTTTCTCTGATTATCTTTTCGCTAGTAGGTACCAGGCTATCGAGTACGTGGTCACCGAAGAAAATCGTGCGCTTTGGTCAACTACTCTTAATCCTAGGTTCGGGTGTTCTACTAGCTTCAATCAATATAGATCTGCGTGGTTGGTTATTTGGGACAGCAATTTTCATTGTAGGTGCGGCACTAGGATTACTTGCTTCGCAGTTGGGTAATGTGAACATGTCTAGTGTTAAAGAAGAAAAATCCAGTGAAGTAGGTGGATTGCAGGGCGTTTTCCAAAACCTAGGATCATCACTAGGTGTGGCTTTAATTGGTTCAGTTATGATCAGCTCACTATCTACAAACTTTAATGATAGTATTCAGGCAAGCGCGCTACCCTCAACAACTAAGAACACGGTCAGTGAACAAAGCCAAAAGGGGATAGCAATAGTCCCTATAAGCGAGGTTAATAGTATTGCGACCCAAAACGGTTTAACTCCTAGCGAAACTCAAACAGCAACCCAAATTTATAGCGATTCACAAATTTCTGCACTCAAAGAGTCTCTATATGCACTTTTATTCATCTCAATAGTTACACTATTCTTTTCAAAGAATATACCTGACGAGATTGTTAAATAGACCTAAATCTCAATTATCTTATACTCGTAGACATACTCTATTCGTGTCATGCCAACTTGTTTAACAACCTTATCCTCGGGCGGATAGGTGTGGCCGTGTAGCAACAGCTTTGGTTGTTGGCGGTCAATATAGTCTCTAAGAGCTATGAAGCCTTGGTGGGCTACTTCTTCTTCGTCATTAATCCCACGTGGCGGACAGTGACATAAAAATATATCTACAGCAGGAAAATCAGTCATCATTTCTGAAGCTTGCTCTTGGGTATACATGATCGCATCAGGGTTTTCTTTGTAACGAACACACCCCTGGAACCCACCGAACCTTAGACCCTGGAAATCCCAAATCTTTAAATGCATATTCATTATCCCCAAATCCGGCATATAGCTGCCGCTATCATGGTTACCGTATACGCCGATTTTGGGGATGGAAGTTATTGTCTTAAGCTGAAAAATATCCTCAATAGTAAGGTCGCCGAGAGTAATAATAAGATCAATATCCTTATCCCGAACAGTGTCCACAATATTTATTTTTGGTCTTCTATCAGCAATAGCAAGTATGTTCACGCTACCATTATAGATGCTGATTGGCTATTCACGCATTAGGTAGTCGTCAAAATCATAGTTTGGCGGAGAGCATGAGACGGCTTTCAAACCCTCCTACGGTGGTAAAACACCTGCTCGAGTCCGCTGAATCAAGGATACACTAGAACGTGTTCTAGCTCTAGACCCACCTAACATCGGGCGGGCACGCTGAATAGGTTATTCCTACTTGTCTCTGTCCTCTATCGCCTTCTTCTTGTCTTCAGGTAGTGAGTCGAAGAGAGTCTTAACCTCAGCAGGTTCCGTAATCATTCTCTGTCCAATAAGATTTACCAGTATGAAAAGTCGCCGCGCTATATCAGGCGAGTCGTTCAAGTCGATCTGACCGGGGTGGACTGATTCGTTACCAATAACCCGAACTACGTCGAGAGCCTGTTGTATCTTAGCGTCTAGCCCTCGTTTCACTAAGGTACCGATCTTAGCATTTAAATCACCCTTACCCTTTACGAGAGAGTCGACCAGTTTCTGAATTGCTAATCGTAAAAGAGCTGCTGAGCCTCTAGGGGAGTCTTGAAGAATGGCTGCCGCTTCTTCGTAGTCAGCTATTACATCCTGTGGCAAATCATCATTAGGTGAATCCACGCTATTTGCTCTAGGGTAGATCATTTCTTCCTCATACCAGATTGACCACATGTTGCACCTAGAACATTGTGCGCAAGTGGCATTGTCTAGTTCCACATAATTACCATTGACCATCCACTCAGCTCGACCATGAGCCCAATGCATCTTTGCATAAGCACCACAATGAGGACAATTGAATGCGTCTAGCCTGTGTTCGTGTGGTTGAAATGGTATTAACTTCGCCATATTAATATTGTACTTCTAATGAAGGGTTTATCTAAATAGACACTGCCTTCTGTATCTCACAGCTGCTCGGAATTTACTAGCAGCTTCAGGGCACGAGTGAGAGCGATCAAGTCTGGTTCTTGCTTTAGCACGGCCGAGATCCTGATGCGTCGTTTGCTAACCGTTCGTGCTGGCGTCAGACCCATGATGCTCCTGCTGAATGCAATAGTGTCGCCCTTGGACTCTTCAAGGGCGTAGCGAGCGACGACGTCGATTCTCCTGAAGGTCTTGCCAGCTCGTTGGGCAAGGCTCGGTTCTGCTTGCTGAAGCGACTTCCGTCTTGCCAAGAGTTCGCTATCTTGCAGATCTAGCTTGGTCTGGTAGTACCTGTGAAGATTCCACTGAGCATTCGGAGAAACAATTCCAAAGACAATCTTGTAGTCCTTCCATAGTACTTGGAGGGTTAGATGTCTTTGAAGGTATTCTTGATTAGTAAGTCTTGGCACTGCGCGAACAATTGTCGCGCGAAGTCTGCGTAGTTACAAATTGTTTTTGTTATCATTAAACTAGATGCACATAAAGGTCGTAATCAGTTTCATAGCAACAGCGATAGCTGTGATTAGTTATGCACCATACATTCGAGACATTCGTTCAGGTAAGACGAAGCCGCATGGATTTTCCTGGTTAATATGGGCTCTTCTAGCTTACGTTGCAGGGTTCGCTCAGCTAGCTGCTGGTGGTGGTTTTGGTGCCATGGTTGCTTTAGTAACCGCAACGATATCTTTATGGATAGCCTTCATTTCAATCAAGGGGAAGTCGGTAAAGATAACAAGAAGTGACTGGGTTAGCCTCGGTTTTGCTTTGGTGGCCATACCCGTCTGGGCAGTGACCAAACAACCCCTTCTGGCAGTCATCATTGTCTCAGTGATTGACATAGTTGGGTTTTGGCCAACAATTAGAAAGTCTCACTCTGATCCACACAAGGAAACTGTAAGTACTTATTCGTTAAGCACTCTAAAACACGTACTTACGGTGGTTGCCCAGCAAGAATATAATCTCACCACCGTCTTATATCCTGCGTCACTAGCGGTCATGACTGGTGGGTTTGTAGCCATGCTTATTGTTCGGAAGAAACAGATTCCTCAACACGTAAAGTAACCGGTAAATTAATTGACCGGTACACACCACCCCTGTTATCGAAAGACCGAAAATCGTGTACCGAAGTTGGTTTCATTGAGCGGGATTCAAACCCTTTAACTGGGTTGGGTCACACTGCTTGTTGTGCAGCTACAGCTGAAAAACGTACCGATCGGGGCCTAGTTCAAACCCTTGACCTCTGTAATGAAACTACATGAAATGCTTTCTGGCGGAGAGAGAGGGATTCGAACCCTCGCGGGAGCTCACGCCCCCCTAACGATTTAGCAAACCGTCCCCTTCAGCCACTTGGGTACCTCTCCATATGCCAATATCACTGATTCAAACTATTGTAGCTGGGATAATAGTTTGGCGGAAGGGGTGGGATTCGAACCCACGGTGAGTTGCCCCACACTGGTTTTCAAGACCAGCACCATCGACCACTCGGTCACCCTTCCCAGTAACAGAGGCCATTATATCATTACCGGGTCCAATAACCAGCTATATTTTTAGAAACCGATTCTTCTAATAGTCCTGTCTAAAATATCTGCTCTTTTTGTTTCCAGTGGCAGAGTTCTAACGAGGTTATTTAATATCTTATCTTGGATATCAGCGCTAAAGTTTAGATAGGTATAGGGGAGAAATCGGCGCAAGGGTACTAGCATCGCAGTCATAGCATCGCCATCAACCACAAGCGAAAATGATTTAAATTCCTCAAATGAGTAGTAATGAGTACCGATCTTGAAGCCGTATCGATTAATTTCGTAATCAACTTGCTTAGGTTTTTTTGCCGCATATATACCAACCAATAGCCCTGAAGCTATAACTACACCTAGCGTTATCTTGTCTTTGGTAAAAACATACAAAGCGGCAGCAAACGCAACTGTTAATGCGGCTAATATTAGGTACCAAGATGCCTTTTTGGAATAGGAGAACGTATCTACTTCCACCCAGGTAAATTTCGGAGTTTCTTCAACTTCTGAATCTTGAGAACTTTCAGTGGCATCGGTAACTACGGTAGCTTCTAGGCCTTGCGTGTATTTAAAGTTACCTTCACTTTTATCATTCCCATTTTCTTCCATAAGATACATTCTAGATGATTGGAGATTATTTAGTAAGCCGATTTATATTTTATATAAGCATTAAGACTGTCTGGTGTTGTATTTATAGTGTTGTAAATAAGGGTATTCCGGTTGCGTTTAGGGTAAATACTGAGTTACAATACGATAAATACAAAAAGGCAAGTATCTTTAAGTAACTATAACTCGGAGGGTAACGATTATGGCGCGACGAAATCGCGATGATGATCTTCTATTGGAAGAAGATGAATTGACAGCAGCGTTTCTAGGTGACGACGATTTAGCTGCACCAGCTCCAGAGAGTGCGGACACTCAAGCTGGTCCAACTGCTGAAGAGTGGGACGAGGACGAAAGTGTCCCCGGACAACTTGCTGTTGATGTTTATGAAACTAGAGAAAAGCTTGTTGTAAAGGCACGTACTGCTGGAGTAAACAAAGCTGAGCTCGATGTCAGTATTTCAGACAACCAGTTGACTATTAGGGGGACCCTGAATGCGGGGAACGAAGAGGGTGTTGAGAACTATTTCCTACAAGAATGTTATTGGGGTGAATTCTCACGAACTATCGCTCTTCCTGTGCCAGTAAAAGAAGAAGAAATTGAAGCAGTATTGAAGGACGGCGTCTTAACAATTAGTTTTGGCAAGGTCAAACAAGATACAGTAAAGAAAATTCAAGTCTTTTAAAAACTAAAATCAGTAGTACTAGTTTACTATCAAATCGGATGGTTATCTTTGAACAGAATATCGTCAAAAGTTAATACAATGACTAATAGGGAAGTTGTAAGATATATTGCCATCTTCTTGTTACCTATTTCATTTTTTCTGCTGATATTTATTATCGGCTTTGTTGGAGAGGGTAGCCAGCAATTTAGCGATCTAGCAAATGCATTTCTGCATGGCCAGACTAATTTTTTGCACTCTATAGGCGGTGTTGGCCAAGACCCGGTCTATTATCATGGCAAAATATTTTGGGATGAGGGACCTTTCCCGGCAGTTATTTTAATGCCGTTTGTGGCCCTATTTAACACCTTCCATCTTTATTTCTATCAGGGATATATTAAGTGGCTGCTTATTATTGGTATTATTTTCTTCATCTATAAGCTAGCCCGAAAGTTTAACTATAATACCGAAGATACCTGGATACTGATTGTTGGCTTTGTCTTGTCGTCAGTATTCCTAGGAGTGGCCAGTGTTTCAAGCGGTTGGCTTTATGCCCAAGTCGTTGCTACGTTCTTGCTGTTCTGGTCTTTATACGAGTTTTATGGGCGTAAAAGGTGGTGGCTACTGGGTCTTATTGTCTCGCTAATAATGCTTACCAGGATAACAGCCGCACCAATTATTATCTTCTTTATGCTGTCTCTACTTCTAGGCAAGGGAGGTAGAAAACAGAAACTTATTAGTCTGGCTAAAATGCTCATTTTTGTGCTTTTAGCGATTATTGTTATGGGAGCATATAACTATCAAAGATATGGTGACCCGCTCAATAACGGCAACAAGTATCAGCTGCTGTCTGACTCTTCAGCAGAAGCTAGATCGCTTGGCCTATTCTCAATAGTCCATCTGCCAACAAACCTTTATACGGCCCTTTTAAGGGGCCCGGTTATAGTGGCTCGAGATAGCTCATCATGGACGCTTAGAGCGCCTTATATAGAGAACAACCCGTTAGGAATGAGCATATTCCTAACCTCGCCCTATCTACTTTACTTACTAACCAAGTGTTGGTCGAAGTGGCCGAAAGATGCTAAGTATCTGGTTATAGCTACTGGCGTTAGTGCACTGTTTGTACTTAGCTACTTTGGTACTGGTGCCGATCAGTTTGGCTACCGCTATAGTCTAGACTTCTTACCTGGTCTATTCTTGGCTTTCATGATTCTTTACAAGAAACATAACAAGGCAATGACTAGAGGCATGAAGTTTCTAATTATTGCCGCGAGTGTCTTTGATTTTTATGTATTTTGTTCCTTCATAAAATAAAAAACGACCTGCTTGGAACCAAACAAGTCGCCCCTTATTTATCTGTAGACTATCCTATGAACTACTGATGTTAGCAGCCGTACCAAGAACGTATCGAACAATTAGCTGAGAAATAATAACGATTATTAACCCGACTATTGCATAGATAAGTGTATTCTTTGCAGATGTAACGCTGTTGCTCTCACCACCGGAAGTAACATACCTAAATCCAGAGTAAATAATCATTAGCACTGAAGCAATACCAACAATTATTGAGAAGATATTAACTACTTTACTTGCTAGGGACTGAACACCGCTAGAAATGCTGCCTCCGGCGCCACAAGTCTGTGAAACACCCTTGGTAGTTGCATTTACGCCACTGTTTACTGCCTGTGCAATTGGGTTACAGGTACCGTTTGCAGCATAGGCTGGCATCGCTGGCATTATTACGAGCACGGGTACGGCTAGTGAAAGAGACGTAAGTGCGATTATTATATGATTTCGTATTCTTTTTAACATTCTTTGCCTTTCTTAGTTTCGTATATTTTTATACTACAAAATTTAATCTAAAATTAATAGACTTTAACTATACCTAGATAATACTTTAATATTGTCTAAAAGCCCAGTCTGAACATTCGCAGTGCTAGTCAGAACATGGGAAACAATAAACTGAGCCAGGACCGCGACAACCAAACCAATAATTGCGTATATAAGGGTATTTCTGGCAGTGCTTACCGCCTGAGGATCACCGTTGGCGGTAATAAATTTAAACCCAGAAAACATAATCATGAGCACCGAAGCAATACCAATAATATAGGCTAGGACCCTGATAGCTTCGGCAGCAACGTTATTAACAGTTTGCGAGCCGCTACTACAGTTTTGTGTGGTATCCAACTGATTTAGGGCCTGGCAGGCGTCAGACTTGGCTACTGAGGAGGAGGCAAAAGTATGGGCCCCTGCTAAATCGCTAAGACTATTTGCGCTCGCAGGTACAATGCCAAAAATTAAGCTTAAGGCAAAAATTAGTGATGTTAGTTTTATTAGTTTCATATGTTACTTATTCAATTCTACTTTACTTTAGACAAGACTAACAATACCAGCGCTTCTGCAAAGACTGCAACAAATATGCCAATTACGGAGTAGAGAATGGCATCTCTGGACCTAGAAATTGTTTGTGCGTCTCCGTTACTAACGACCATTCTAAGGCCGGCAATCATGATCATCAACACAGATAGAACTCCAATAACTATGGCGAGTAGTTGTATAACATTTTTTAAAATCGTTATGACTGGGTTGGTTTGGTTACTGCTCTGGCCAGCCTGCTGACAAACATCACTCGAGCCAGCGTTTGCTACATTTGAAGTACACTCAGAAAGAACATTTACGGCGGAGGCTGAATTGAACATAAACACAGACGAGAATAAGGCCAGTATTACTACTAATAAAATTGTTTTCATGGGATTTATCATATTTTTTTAATTACAAAGACAACTATTCCTTCGGCAACTAGTGAAACAATCAGACCCAAAAGGGCGTACAGAATAGTTTCTCTGGCCTTGGCAACATTTTCAGGGTTACCAGCAGATAATACAAACCTTAGGCCGCCAATCACCACGAAAAGCACAGAAATGGCCGCCACGATACCGAATGTTATCTGAAGAATAGCCTGAAGTTCGGTTGAGCCACCGGTTATTTGAGGCAACCCAGTGTTGCAGTTGCTGCTATCAGAGCCCGTACAGCTAACACTTGCTGAACTGCTGGAAATTATTCTAAATAATAGGATGTTTAACATAGCTACTTGATGCTCCCAGCAACAAAGGTAATTAAAACTGTTGCTATAAGACATATTGCTAGGCCAACCACCGCACTAATAATCGTTCCCTTGGCCTGGTTGGTCTGCTGCGGGTTACCTTGTGAGGTAGTGAACTGGATGCCTCCATAGATTATAAAACCAACAGCCATGAGTGCTGCTATCCTCAGTAAAATTTCAATTACTGCAGCAACGATTAACCAGACATCGTTAATGCTGGTAAGTTGTGGCGAACAAACACCATTTACGATATTGGTCGGTAAATACTCATACCAAGTAGGGAAGCCCAAGAAGTCACTTGGGGACTTGCCACCACAAGTGGTTGCCAATATTTTGCTGAGTAGAATTAGGTTATTCATCGGTGGAAGAATCCAACTGGTATTAGATAATTGAGTATTGCGTAGGCAAATATATATATTATAAGGGCGATTATGGCGCTCCTAATACGAGCTATGGCATGCCCTGTCGATTGGGGTTCACCCCTTGAACCAATATACTGCATGCCGCCTACTACAATTGAACCAATAACGATAATGCCAACCCCAATAGACAAGAATCTGATTATGGCAAACAGCATGTCAGTAATTGGGCTTCCTACCCCGTTACAGCCAAAGTCAATTTGGGTTGTAACGGCATCACCAGACCCACCGCACTGCTTGCCGACTAACCTAATGCTGTCACCACAACTTGAGGCCGATGAACTTGTGCTGCTTATACATGAGTCACCTTTTTGACTACTTATGCTGGCTGCTGAGATGGCTAGACTAGAAAATACAACGATAAACGAGATCGCTAGAAACTTTATCGGGCTAATTTTTGGTTTTAATGATTTCACTTTAGTAAAATTGTAACCTCATATTGTTTATAGGGCAAGTCCATGGGTATACCTTAGTAAGTTAAACGCTCGCAGAAAATACTATCTTAAAAAAGCATAACAAGTACTTAAATAGTCGGGTCTATTTTTGCTATACTTGTATACAGAAATGGCAACATACAAAGTAATACAGGATATAGAGGCCGACGATAAGCTGCTATGGCAACTTAGTTTTAGGCAATTTATTTATGCTTTGGTGGCCTTTTTTATGCTATATATAAGCTATATTGGCTACACAAAGAGTGCCCCCTACATCTTAATAATAACTGTGCCGGCGGCGGCCTTCACCGGATTTCTGGCATTTCCGTTTGGCAAAGATCAGCCGACGGAAGTTTGGGCAATAGCTAGGCTACGTTTCTTATTCAAACCGCGTAAACGAATTTGGGCTCAAAGCGGAGTAAAAGAGCTGGTAACCATCAACGTCCCAAAGCATATTGAAATTGATCGTACTGACGGCTTAAGTCAGTACGAGGTCAAGTCTAGACTCCAGGTTCTTGCCAATACAATAGATAGTCGTGGCTGGGCAATTAAAAATGCTTCCGGTGTCTACCAAAACCCAATCACCACAAATGACAGCAACGACCGCTTGATTAGCGCCAGCACGTTGCCCAAGGATGTTCCAGACTACGTTATTCCAGACTCTGATGATGTTTTGGATGTCGATTCAAATCCTTTGGCGCACCAGATGGATCAACTTCTTAGTGCAAACGGTAGCCTTCGACGGCAACAGTTGCTCGAGAACTTGAATAAAATTAAGACCGACAACACCCAGTCAACTCCACAAACACCTGCTGCGCTATCTTCTGTTCCTACACCAGAGCCAGAAATTTTTGGTGAAGCACAAGCAGCTACGGCCAACCCGAATGACGCTGGACTAAACACTGCACTCAAAAGCCTGAATGAAACTCAACATATTCAATTAAACAATATGCGGTCGTTGAATCCCGACATCGAACAACCAGCTGCGGTAGAACAGCCCGAGACTCGGGATATGCCTGTTGAAGCCATCCAAGCTCCAGCCACACCACAAATGACAACGTCGACTCGAACAACTGACCCTGTTATACTTAACCTATCAAAAAGAAATGATTTAAACGTTACCGTAATTGCCCATGAAGCAAGCAAGGCAAAGGCAAAAAGCCAAGCAGCCGATGGCGAAGTCTTAATCTCATTACGCTAATAGCGTTGCTCAAGTTATAGGTGGGGAAATGAATCCAGCAGAAAATCAAAATCTAGCACAACCAGCCCCAGTCCAGCCAGTGGTTGGGGCTCAGACAGTTGGTGGTGGCCCTGGTATAATCCAGCCTAAGGCTCAGTCGTCTGCTGGAGCTCGCCCGGTAGCAAACCCGAATAGCACTCAAAACAGCCTGCAGATTGCTGAAATTAGAGACGGAATAGTTATTATGAATGATGGCTCTTTTAGATCTGTAATCATGGTTAAAAGCATCAATTTTGATCTTATGAGCCCTCAAGAACAAGAGGCAGTAGAGTATTCCTACCAAGGCTTTTTAAATTCACTGTATTTCCCAATTCAGATCTTTATCAGGACTCAAAGAGTTGACCTCCAGCCATATATCGATCGATTAGATAAAATACGCACAGAACACGACAACATGCTTCTTTCGATGTTAATGGAAGATTACATTAACTATATTGATGTTCTTAGTGAGCAGACCAACATCATGGATAAAAAATTCTATATTGTAATCCCATTTTTCCCAGTCGATGATATCCAAAAAGCGTTAACTCAAAGTAAAAACTTTTTCACAGGTCTTGTTGAGCTGTTTAATACTAAGGAAAAGCATGTCGTTATTAATGAAGACGCACTAGAGCGAGCGAAGACCGAGCTCAGAAACAGGGTCCAGTCGGTTCTTGGTGGCCTGCTTCAGTGCAACATTCAAGGACTGCCGCTAGATACTCAGGAGCTTATTGAACTTTACTATGACACCTATAACCCAGATACTGCTACCCGCCAGCAGCTCAAAAACTTTGACGATCTTACCGCTGACGTAATAGTAAAAGGTAAGGGTACTGCCGTACAAGAACACCTTCAGAGAGAGCTAGAATAGACTTATGGCACTAGGAAAATCAAAACAACCCCCATTAGACCCAGTTGCTATTGCTCAAGTTCAGCGCGAACAAGAACAGCAAGAGGTCCAAGCCGCCTTTCAAAAAGGCATTACTGCACTTAGAGACTTTATTGCCCCAAGCTCACTAGAATTTAGCAGCACTCATTTTCAGCTTGGGACTAGGTTCGCTAGGACCTTCTATGTATATGGTTACCCTAGAAGCATCTACACCGGGTGGCTAAGTGGCATGGTAAACCTCGACGAAGTTATGGATATGAGTTTGTATATTTACCCCGTTGAGAGTCAAGTTGTCTTGGACAACCTAAGGAAAAAGGTTACTAGGCTCGAGGCTGGAATCCAGATCGATAGTGAAAAAGGCAAAACCAGAGACCCAGGCAAACAGGCCGCTATAACTGATGCTGAGGAAATGCGAGACAAGCTTCAGGTCGGCGAAGAGCGATTCTTCAGATTTGGCCTCTATTTCACGGTATACGCTCAAGCACTCGATGAACTAGAGTTTGTGGGGCACAAAGTCGAATCAATGCTTGGCCAGCAGTTAGTCTTCTCTAAGCCTGCTAGCTCTCAACAAGAGCAGGCGTTTAATTCTACTATCCCCCAAATGACCGATCAGCTACAGATTAGACGTAACATGAGCACTGGTGCACTAAGCACAAGTTTTCCGTTTACCAGCGCCGACCTCAGCCAAGAGAGCGGTATTTTGTATGGCATAAATATGCACAACTCAGGACTGGTAATCTTTGATCGTTTTTCACTGGAAAACGGTAACTCTGTTGTCTTTGCCAAGTCTGGCGCGGGCAAGTCATTCAGCGTTAAGCTCGAGGCTCTTAGAAGCCTGATGTTTGGTACCGAGATTTTTATTATTGACCCTGAAAATGAATATCAAAAAATGTGCGACGCTGTTGGTGGCGCCTACGTCCGATTAAGCCTTAACTCCGGTACTAGAATTAATCCTTTTGACTTGCCAGAGGTTGTTGACACCGAAGAGGCAGACAACGCACTGCGAAGTAACTTAATTACTCTTCACGGACTACTAAGACTTATGATGGGAGGGGCTCAGGCACAAATGCTTGGCGGAACCGCAACTACGATGCCGGCTCTTGCACCTTCTGAAGAAGCCGATCTAGATGCTGCACTCATTGAAACCTATGCCAAGGCCGGGATAACCAATGATCCATTAACCCACCACAGTGTCCCGCCAACCATTGCCGACCTTTATGACACGCTGCTACATATGGGCGGGACTGGACCACAGCTAGCTCAACGGCTGCGAAAGTATACTTCGGGCACCTTCTCGGGGATATTCAGCCAGCAATCCAATATCGACATCAACAACCCCTTGGCTGTATTCAATATCCGTGACCTAGAAGACGAACTACGACCAGTAGCAATGTATATAGTTTTGAATTTTATTTGGAATAAAACCAAGGTCGATAAAAAGCGGCGAATTTTGATCGTTGATGAGGCCTGGCAATTGATGAAATATGAGGACTCAGCTAACTTTATATTTAGCTTGGCAAAGCGGGCCAGAAAATATAATCTTGGGATCACTACCATTACTCAAGACGTGGAAGACTTTATGGGTTCAAGAATGGGGCGAGCAATTGTGGCTAACGCTTCGATGCAGTTCCTGCTAAAACAGTCGCCTTCAGCGGTCGATATTTTGGCTGATGTTTTCAAGCTTACTAGTGAAGAGCGCAAGCGATTAAGCCAATTCCCAGTTGGCCAGGGCTTATTCTTTGCCGGTCAAAACCACGTCCATATTCAGGTTGTTGCCAGCTCGACTGAAACCGGGTTAATTACTACCGACCCAGCGAGAGATTTGCAAGCTGCCGACAATCCTCAGCAGGGTGTTTTTGACCAAAGCTCAGACACTATAGAGCTGTATAAGAAGGATCAGCCCCAGCAATAAGGTTTTAAGTTAACGCCAGAACGTTACAACGGCTGGCTAGCTCGTTTATAACTATGTCGGCATCGGTTGTGGTAATAAAGCTTTGTATACCACCAAGACGCTGGGTAAGAGCGTGTCTACGGTGCCCGTCAAGCTCACTAAATACATCGTCAAGCAAGAAAACCGGGTTTTTGTTTATGGTTTTTTTAATGATATCGATTTCAGCAATTTTTAACGCCAAGACGCCAGTTCTCATTTCGCCCCTAGAGGCGGAGAGATTTGCCTGGTGAGAATTATAGATAAAATTAAAGTCGTCCCTATGTGGCCCATAGGAGGTAAAGCCGCTCCTGAGGTCGTCTTCTACAGACTTGTCTAGGCTACTCAAGTGGTGGCTTTCGTAGTCTTTAACTGGGAGTTGTGGCTTGTATACGAGTTCTACTTTAGTGGTTGAGCCAGCTAGATCGTCATAAATTGACGGTAGTATTTCGTTCAAAGAATCGACTAACTCACTACGATATTTAACTATCTGCCCGGCTAACTGGCTTATCCGAATGTTCCAGGGGAACAATATGTCTTTCACGTTATTGCCTGGGGTTTTTAATAACGCGTTTCGTTGAGCTAGTGAACGCAAATATCTTCTCTTTACCCCCGAGTATCCGCTAACTATCTGCTCAAGCAGGTCGTCTAGGTAGTTTCTTCTGAGCTCTGGGGAGCCAGTCAAAAGTTGCAAATGGTTGGGCTCGAATAATACAACTGGTGACCTAGTGCTGGCACTAAGTCGCAAATACTTTTTTCCGTCTATCTCAAATTCTTTGGTGGGATTTTTATCCTGCTTCAGCTTTACAATTCTTGGATGCCCGTCTGACGTCCCCTCGAGCCTCGCCCAGGGCTTATCAAAAGATATTAGCTCAATGTCTTTAGCTCTATATGAACTACCACGACAGAGCACTAAAATAGCCTCTAAGAGATTGGTTTTGCCGCAGGCATTAGGCCCGACAACTATATTTACTGAGTCTTCAAATTCAAATGCATCATTGTGGTATGACCTAAAGTCTTGGAGCCTAATACTAGAAATCATGGTTAGTTATAATTCTAAACTACTTGAGCCCTTATTTGGCGCCACAGCTGCTTAAGCTTTAAGTGGCATTATAACGTGGCGGTAGTCATCGCTCTTAGGGTCTTTTAGGAGAACCGGTTCTAGCTTCCCGTTAAATGAAAAGTCAATACTGTCGCTATTAAAGGCGTTTATCCCATCAATTAAAAACTTGGAGTTTAGAGTAATACTCCCTGAACCCTCAATCTCCCCACTAGCAGTAGCTGTGTTTTCCCCTAGTTGTGACGCTAAAGACTTAATACCAACAGTTTGGTCATCTTCATTAACCTCAATCGTTATGCTCCCGGCAGTCTCTCGAGCAAATAGACTGGATACCTTAACTATATTTAGTAGGTCAGCTCGTTTAAGCACCGCCCTTACTAAATGTTTCTTAGGGATTAACGATTGGTAGTCCGGGTAGGCACTGTCTATTAGTCTGCTGACGAGTTCTATGTCATCAAAATGGAACAAGGCTTGTTGGTCATCTTGGGTAATGTTAACGCTATCGACTTCATCGTCAAGAATCCGGAGCATGTCGTTCATTGCTGACGCTGGGATTAGGAGCTTTATGTCTTGTGATGTTTTAGCAATGGTTTTTTCTGCCAATCTAGAACTATCGGTAGCGGCCATGTAAAGCTGCCCGGCTTTGCTGTGGATATAGACACCGGTTAATACGGGGCGAGTGTCATTATTGGCGGCGGCAAAAACAACTTGCTGAAGGCCTTTTTTAAGACCATGCGCGTCAATAGAAAACTTAGCACCTTTTTCAATCGCTGGCATAACAGGGAAGTCGTCAGCGGCAATACCGTTGATAGTTGATTGATATTGGTTGGTAGTTATATTCAGTTTATTATCCTCTAGTTCTAGGCTAATAACCCCTTGAGGGAGTGAGGAAATAAAGTTAGCAAGAAGGTTAGCAGGAACAGTAATAACCCCTTCTTTTTCAATCTTAGCTCCAACAAAATGGGTGATACCAATATCTAGGTTGGTTGCAGAAACACTTAGGCGATTCTTGTCGGCCTTAATTAATACATTAGCTAGTATTGGTAACGTCCCATGACTGTCAGCTACACGGGCTACTGAACCCAGTGCTCGGTTTAGGTTTTCTTGGGTTACCTGAAGCTTCATAAGTTATCCTCCTGACTTAATAGTAATAAGTTATCTAAACTCATTGTAGTTATTGTTGGTCTTGTGGAAACGGTGTATAAAACAGAATTTAACACCTTAAAAACCGAATAAAAATAGTGGTATAAAGCTGTTGAAGCTCGGTGTAACAAACTTGTACAAATAGCCTTCTTTTGCACACCAGCTACAAAACCACACAGTTGTACTACTTTTAACCTCCATCCAATGAACATGTTATCAACAGTTTCTGAACAACTACTTATAACATTTTTGTTTTGTAAACTAAGCATAGAGCCTCTCTTTAATGTCGCTTAAAGCCTTACGAAGAGCGGGGTCGAGCCTGGACTCCTTCTCTATTTTTTCAACTGAATGGATTGCAGTAGTGTGGTCTTTACGTCCTAGTTCACGGGCAATCTTTGGGAAACTTAGGTGTAGCTCACTCCTGAGCATATACATAGCGATTTGGCGGGGGACAACTATATCCTTGTCACGCTTAGGGCCGACAATGTCCTCAATTGGAATTTGGAAGTGTCTGGCAGTACGCTCAATGATTTGCTTGGCGCTAAGATGTTTTGGCCTAGATTTTGTTGCCCCAAGTAGGCTAGTAGCAATACTTAGAGACGGCTCAAGGGCTCTCATCTCGCAAAAAGCAAGTAGTTGGTTTAGGGCGCCTTCAAGCTCCCTGATGTTGGTCGGGATATTATTAGATAAATACTCGATAACATCTTGAGGCAGCCCAACGTCATGTATAAGTGCCTTTGACTGGATGATTGCACACCTAGTTTCAAAGTCTGGAGTTTGCATGTCAATGCTCATCCCCCACGCAAAACGACTCTTAAGCCGCTCCTCTAATGAAGGTATATCCTTTGGTGGTTTGTCTGAACTGACAATTATCTGCTTGTTGGCCTGGTGGAGGGCGTTAAAAGTATGAAAGAACTCTTCCTGAATCTTTTCCTTGCCTCCAATAAACTGGATATCATCAACTATTAGCACGTCGGCTGATCTATAGTAACTAGCAAAGTCAGCCGTTTTTCTAAAGCGGAGGGCATCGACGAATTCTTGGACGAACTGCTCAGTCGATATATATAGGATGCGTATATTAGGATTTTGAACAGTGAGGGCATTACCAACAGCCTGTATTAGGTGGGTTTTGCCAATCCCGACACCACCATATAAAAAAAGCGGGTTGTATTTGCTGCCGGGGTTTTGAGCTATAGATTGGCAGGCAGCAAAAGCTAGTTCATTGCCTGCGCCAACTACGAAGTTATCAAAAGTGTAACGCTCATTCAAACCCTGCCTGTAAGAGTGGGTCAAGCTGTTGCTGTTATTACCAACAGCTTTAACTTGAGGGTTAGGGTCTTCTGCCTCTGCCTCACCGGTGGTAAACATCATTGGTTCGTCATAAACTGGCCTAGAGGGGGCTACAGAACTAATCTTATACTCAATGACCTTTGGGGTCGCACCGTTCTTGCCAAGAATTTCGCTGATGAGAACATTATATTTTCGCTCGAGCTGTTGCTTTATGAAGATGTTGGGGACGCCGATAATTGTAATAGAGTCATCATGTCTAACTAGCTCGGTATTTTTAAACCAAGTTAGAAAATTACCTCGAGAAATAGACAACTCTATCTCACCTAAAACGGCTTGCCACAAGCTATCTTTCTGCATTACTCTCCTTTTCCTGTAGATATAAATATAGAGTATTTGTCGGAACTTTTCCACACCCTACCTTGATTTAATGAAGGAAATGTATAAAAACAACCAACAACAGTAGTAAAGTTTTACACACCGAAAACCCGCCCCTAGTAATCTGTGGATACGGGTAAACTAAAGGTGGATAACTTTTTAATATTGGTAGAGTAAATATTGTTTATTTTACTAAAAACCGCATCTTGATAGATCTTTTTCTGCCCAATTTCTGTCTCACCCTGTTACAATAGAGGCATGCCTAAACGAACTTACCAACCAAAAAAGCGCCAACGTGCGCGAGAACATGGTTTTCTCAAGCGAATGTCTACCAAGGCTGGACGAAATATTTTGGCAAGACGACGCCTTAAAGGGCGCACTCGTCTTTCTGCATAAATTAAAGGGCTATAAAGAAAAAGATCAAAACGGTTGTTAGAAGTAAATTCTAACGACCCTTATTTTTCTCTTATGCACACTCCAGTAAATGAGGTTTATTTTATGATCTCTAAGTCGCACCGCTTTCATGGGCACAATAGCTTAAACCCGGTTTATAAACACGGGCAAGCCATTAATGTGTCTCAAGTTAGTCTTAAATTCATAACATCTAGGCCAGGTAAGCCCTACCGTCTGGCTGTAGTTGTAAGCAAAAAGGTCAACAAGTCAGCTGTTGTTAGAAATCGTATTAGACGCCGAATTTATGAAAACATTAGACTGAAGGCAGACTCTATGGGAGTAAACAACGACATTGTGATCAATGTATATAACGAACAGGTTGCCACAATGACTGGAGCCGAGCTAGATAATATACTCACTGAGCTTCTGCAAAAAGCTAACCTTTTAACCTCGGTTAAACAGGAAAATCGTGATATAGTAAACGGGAAAAGGGAGTCTAAAAAGACGTAAATGTTTACCACACTTATTGTTAAGCCGTTATTCAATATACTTGCGCTCATCTACGCTATCTTGCCGTGGCATAATTTTGGTCTAGCGCTAATAGTGTTCACTATTCTTATTCGGCTTGCCATGTGGCCGCTGGTTAAAAAGCAACTTCACCAGGCTAAGGCCATGCGAAAGCTCCAACCAGAACTTAAAAAGATAAAAGCAGCCACCAAGGGGGATAAGCAAAAAGAAACCCAAATGACCATGGAGCTATATAAGGAGAAGGGCATCAACCCACTTGCCACCCTCCCCATATTTGCCATCCAGTTCATTATATTAATCGGTCTTAACAGCGGTATTAGAAAGATTATTGCCAATCCAGCAAGCATTGTTACCTTCGCTTATAAGCCAATACAGCATATTCACTGGATGCAGCACGTAGCCGGCAATATCCATGCTTTCGATGACAGCTTACTCAGCTTCGTTAACTTGAGCAAAAGTGCGCTTGGTGCACACGGTATTTATTGGCCAGCTATGATCATCGTTCTAGCCAGTGCTTTATCCCAGTACTTCCAAAGCAAACAGTTGATGCCAACATCTGCTGACTCAAAAAGCCTAAGACAAATTATGCGTTCAGCGGGCTCTGGCAAACAAGCCGATCAGAGTGAAGTTAATGCAGCAGTAGGTCGTTCAACTCGCTACTTGTTACCAATAATGATCTTCTTCTTTACTGTATCTCTCGCTTCAGCCTTAAGCCTTTACTGGCTAACCAGCGGTGTTGTTGCTTACATACAGCAATCAATCGCCCTACGTGAAGACGAAGAGGAGCTAGAAGCAATTGCCGATGAGCCAACTAAAGACGTTAAGAAAATCCCTGAAGCTGAAGTTGTAGAAAAAGCCGAAAAAACTAAGGCAACAACAACGGCTATAAATAAAACTAAGCCTAAAAACAAGAAGAAAACCAAGACCACTAAGAGGAAGAAACGATGAATGAGTCAATGGATGAAGCCGTAATCTATGCCAAGAAGTATCTTGAAGACCTACTATCCTTTTTTGGTCTTAATACCGACGTTCATGCCTCGTCCGACGACGACGTAATCCAACTAGGCGTACCCTCAACTCACCTCAACGGCTTTCTAATCGGTCAAAGAGGCGAAAACATGCGCTCCCTCCAATACTTAACTAGTACGGCACTTAAGAATAACGATTTTGCCCATAACCGAGTAAATGTCGACATTGCAGACTATAAATTGCAGCGTGCCGAACGGCTAAAAGAAAAAGCTGAAGACTGGATGAAGAAAGTTCGTGATGATAAAACAAAGATGAATCTTCAACCAATGAATGCCGCAGACAGGAGGGTTATACACCAGCTTGCATCTGAATACGGCCTAACTAGTGAATCTGTAGGTGAAGGCCGCGATAGACACATCGTGCTAGCTCCTAGCGAAGATTAAGCGCCTTTTCATATATGGTAAGCGTTTCTTTGGCCATCTTAGCCCAGGAATACTTCTTTACTTGATCTAGGCCACGTTTCTTAATAGCTTCCCTAAGCTCATCATCAACTAGCATCTGATTAATGGCGCTAGCCATATCTTCGATGTTCTTTGGATCAAAGTAAATAGCTGCCTCGCCGTATATTTCGGGCAGACAAGTAGCATTACTACTCACAACTGGGGCCCCGTGGGACATTGCTTCAAGCGCCGGTAATCCAAAACCTTCGCTCAAAGACGGGAACACATAGGCCGAGCAGTTCTGGTAAAGCCATTTAAGCTGGCTCTCGTTAACAAAGTCGGTGAATATAACCCTAGTTATTCCAGCAGACTCAACCCTAGCTCTAATTTGGCCATAGTTAAAGTCTAATTTACCGGCTAACACCAACATCAGATCTGGGTGTTTACTTTTAAGTAAGGAAAAGGCCTCTACTAGTCTCCATAGATTCTTATGCGGTGTGGGCCGACCTACGTACATAATGAATGGCCGATTCTTAAGTTTTGGTAATTCTTCGGGTGGCTCTTTAATATAGTCTGCTGCTTCGTAAGTTACATAAAACTTTTTAGCGTCTTCACCGGTGTATTTAATTAGATCTTGTCTAACATACTCTGACCCCGATATAACAAACAAAGATTTGTGTGCAGCCTTTTTAATAACATGTTTATATACTTGCTGTTTGGTACTATAGACAACCAGGTTCTTTGATGGGTTCTTAAACCTAATGCCAGTAAGATCATGGATAGTAGTAACTACCCTACCTTTAAACTGAATTGGCTGTTGGACCATGCCAAAATGTACCAGGTCAGCGTCTATAGCCTCGATCTGCTTCTTGAAGCCTAATTGCTCACCGAAAGTAAACTCCTTGAAATTTGATAACTCAATACCAAAGTTGGGAGCAATCGATCTAATATATGCTTCTCGGTGAGGCTTTGTAATAATAGAGAAACCCAGATCAGTTTTTAGCTTGGCCAGATTCTCAATTAGCTTGTCTATGTACCTGCCAGTACTTGTCCCTGATTCACGTGCATCTATTAATACTCTGGGCATAGTTATTTGGCCGACTTTCCGGTTAATTTCCACCATTTCAATCGTATTTTTCTAAGCGCTTTAGCATTTGGCGGTAGATCATGAACTATCATACCCCAAATATATTCATCAGTAACTTTTTTGCTTGATTGTATTTTCTTGCGTTCACCTATCTTTTTAATAACTAAATAGTAGCCCCTAAATAGACCCTTTGTTGCTGACCACCCGTTCCCGCGGGTAATTGAGCGTAAATAAAACATAATGTAGGCTGTCTTAAAACGCCATGCAATAGTCCAGAAATATTTTCTCGGCACATTCTTAAACAGTAGTAACGGTAAATTCTTCATTGAATGGTATGTAGTAAAACCCCTAATCTTGCCACTAGTAGCGCCAATTTGATGATAAGCAACGGCACTTGGCACAAATCTTACCCTCCAGCCAGCTAGTTGTGCCCTAAAACTAATATCGACATCTTCGTAATAAGCAAAGAAATCTTCATCAAATAAACCAATTTCTTTAAGCACTGATACCCTATATAGACTGGCACCTCCGCTAGCACCAAAGATTTCGGTTTGTTTATCGTATTTGTTTAGATCCGTCTCGCCCCGACCACGAGGGAAGGGCAAGCCCCAATTAGTATAAAAATCACCAGTACTATCTAAATGAGAATTATCCGCACTTACTAATTTACAGGTTGCGATTCCAACGTCATCGTTTACCTCAAGTTCTTTATATAAATACTCTAGCCACCTTTTGTCGGCCACAGCGTCATTATTAAATAAGGCCACAAATTTGGCACCGTTCTCAATAGCGAACTTAATACCCGAGTTAACACCCGCAGCAAACCCTAGATTGGTTTGGTTCACAATAATTTTTACTTCTGGATAATTTTCACGCAGATAAGCTAGGGAGCCATCACTTGATCCATTCTCTACTACAATTAAACTATGCTCAAGAGTTTGGCCCAACAGGGAATCTAGACAGTCTTTGATACTGTCCATTCCATTCCAGTTCGGTACAACTACAGCTACTTTTTGCATCGACTTGAGGCCTTTCTTCCTCTATAATACATTAATCAATGAGGCGATATTTTACTAAAGAGAACAAGGCGCTTGTTAGCGAGCTTGTACGAACAGATTTTAAGTTAAGGTACCAGGGATCAGTATTGGGATATGCCTGGTCGCTACTTCGCCCTCTATTAATCTTCGTTATTCTATACGTTGTCTTTGTAAAATTTCTTAAACTAGGCAACGGGATACCACACTACCCGGTCTACCTATTACTGGGTATAGTTATGTGGAATTTTTTTGTCGAGTTAACCTCACAAGGTCTTGGTTCAATTGTAGGGCGAGGAGATTTAATACGAAAAATACGTATTCCTCGCTGGATAATTATTTTTAGCAGTAGCCTGTCGGCAGTGATTAATTTGGGCCTTAACCTAATTGTAATAACTGTTTTTATGGCAATAAATCATGTTGATATAGGATGGTCCATTCTATGGATTCCATTAATTTTGATAGAAGTTTATATTTTTGGCTTAGGTTTATCTTTTTTTCTATCCGCAGCGTTTGTTATGTTTAGGGACCTTAGCTATATTTGGGAAGTCTTACTTCAGGCAGGATTTTATCTTACACCTATCCTATATCCATTATCCAGAATTACAAACGTTAGCTTTCAAAAACTTATAATGCTTAACCCTATGGCGCAAACGATACAAGCAGGACGTTATGTTCTAATCACAAAAGAGACTATTATTGGTCAAAATCTCTATGGAGATAGTTGGGTTCAATACGTGCCCTTTATTATTGTGGTTATTGTTTTTGTGTTCGGTGCTGTATATTTTAAAAAATCTTCAAGATATTTTGCGGAGAATATATAATAATGAACGAAGAGATTGCTATAAGAGTTGAAAGTGTTAGTAAGTTCTTTAAGTTGCCACATGAAAAAAACAGTTCGATTAAAAGTATTGTAGTTAACTTTTGGCGACGCAATAAGAGCTATGAGTTGCAAAAAGCACTAGAAGATGTATCCTTTGAGGTAAAAAAGGGCGAATTCTTTGGTATTGTTGGCCGAAACGGATCGGGCAAGAGCACACTGTTAAAATTGCTTGCTGGTATATATACACCAGATATAGGCAGTATTCATGTAAACGGTAAACTTACACCTTTTATCGAGCTTGGAGTTGGTTTTAGCCCGGAGCTCACTGGGCGTGAAAATGTCTTCTTGAACGGCGCTCTACTTGGCTTTAGTAGAAAAGAAATGGAAGCCATGTACGATGACATCGTTGATTTTGCAGAGCTAGAAAAATTCATGGATCAGAAGCTCAAGAACTACTCTTCAGGAATGCATGTACGTTTGGCTTTTTCGATAGCAGTTAAAGCAAATACCGATATTTTGCTATTGGATGAGGTTTTGGCAGTAGGAGATGCCGCATTTCAGCAAAAATGCTTCGATTACTTCTTGAAGCTTCGAAGAGATAAACAAACCGTTGTGTTTATATCTCATGATATGGAGGCCGTAAGACGATTTTGTACACGCGTAGCTTATATAAAGGATGGCGAACTTCTGGCTATCGGAGATCCACCTAAATTAGCCCAGATGTATACTAATGAGAACTTTGCACAGATTGTTAAAAATGATAAGAAGGCTTCACATAAAGAAAGCCGCTTGCCTGTATCTGTAGAGTTATCTATTGTTGGCAGTTCTACTATCAATGTGGGTGATCCAGTTAAGGTGAAGGTAAAGATTATCGCAGACAAGTCGCACAGTGTTGTAATATCTGCTTCCGTCTTTAGAGACAATGTGTATGTGGGTGGATTTAATACTAAGAAATATAAAGAGCCAATTGTATTAAAAAAAGGTGAGAATGATTTTAATTTTATTATTAAAACCAACTCGCTTAACGAGGGATCATACTATATAGGTTCTGGTGTGTTCGAAAGGGGTAGCTTTAAGCCCTTAGGCGACCTAAGGGATGGCCCAAGAATTAGTATAGAGAAGCACAATTTATACAGTGATGGTTTGGCAAGTATTGACGGTGAAATAGTTAGAACGAGCAACAATAAGCTGTTATAAAGGCAATGAATTTTTTAATTAAATAGTACGTTCATAAGTTTTAACATGGGTAGAAAGCTGATAATACCAAAATATACGGTTAGCATATGCAATATTTTATTTACGTACGATTGCGCTACTTTATCCCACACAGCATTATTTAAGCTGTTATAATTATGTTGTATCAGATTAAACATTCAGTATCATAAAATGTTATGCACACGTCGGGAGTTTTCTGTAAATGAATATTGGGATTATCGATGGCTCGTTTCCGCAAAAAGAACCCTTTGGGTTCAGAAATCGCGAGATAAATGGCCTGCTTGCAATAAATCAATCCACCAAAGTACTTACAGCATATACTATGTACCCGGAGGAGGATGCTTTTTTTGACCACTCTTATGGAATGACCAGAGCAGATTTTAATAATCGTAAGAAAGGCTACTTAAAGTACTACCCACAAAATCATGACCGTATCCACTATCTTCAAAAACAATATGATGAGCCATTTTTAGCATTCAGCTATTTTTTGGCGGAAACATATACTTTTTTGCCGTTTATAAAAAAGAATAAACTACCTTTTTGCTTTGTGTTATATCCGGGGGGTGGTTTTGGAATTAACAACCCTGGATCTGATGCTATGCTCATCAAGATATTTTCCTCACCTTTTTTCCGAAAAGTTATTGTAACCTCTGACATTACAGAAAAATACTTATGCGATACAGTTCTTTGTGATAGAAACAAGATAGAAATGCTATGGTGTGGTGTGCCGCAATTTGAATCAAGCGACTTTATGCGCAAGACCAACTTCCCTGAATCTAAAAAAACACTTGATGTGCTTTTCGTGGCATACAAATATTCCGATAAGGGCTACGATAAATGTTATGACGTATATATCGAAACTGCTAAAAGAGTAATCAAAAAACACAAGGAAGTTATTTTCCATGTTGTGGGCAATTTTTCAGATAAGGATTATGACATTAGTGCGATCGAGAGTAATGTAGTTTTTCACGGTGTTCTAACGGGCGATGAGCTGAAGATACTATACAACGAGATTGATATACAAATCGGCCTTAGTAGAAGCAATGTATTATTTGATGGTAATTTTGATGGTTTCCCACTTGGCTTTGAAGCAATGCGTGCTGAAGTGCTATTAATGGCTTCTGATGACTTAGATCAGAACGGTGGCAGATTTTCGCAAGACGAGCTTTGTGTGGTCACAATTGATGCTAACGAGATTGCTACAAAAATTTTTAATTTTTTTGAAAATCCCAGCAAAATGCGAACTATTGCAATGAATGGTATGAATGCGATCAATAAAATACTTAATACTGACATAAGAGTGAAGAAGCTAGACGACATTCTAACCAAAGAGGCTCTGAATGAATAAGGCTGTCAAAAAGACAAAAGTTACTATAGGGGTGCTAACGTATAATCACGAGAAGTATATTCAAGAATGTTTATCTAGCGTAGTCTCGCAAGCGGGCGATTTCGATCTTAGGATCATAATAGTTAACGATAAATCAAAAGATGACACCGATAAAATAATTAAAAGTTTTATAGAAAAAAATAAAAATCTGAACATAGAGTATATCATCAATGAAACAAACATCGGTGCACAAAAGTCGATATACAAAATCTTAGAATTAATTAAAGGAACAAAGCCAGAATTCTGGTCATACATAGAGGGTGACGATAAATATTTAAGCGAAGATAGAACCCAAAAACACATTAATCTACTAAAATCAGACAACACAGCAATAATGTCCTATAACAAACTCCTTCTGATCAACCAGAATAGCGAGACAATCACTGAGCATGAGCCAGAGCATTTGAGCAAAGTAGTAACTACTGACCAGCTCGCGTCACAAAACCACATCGGGAGTTTTTGCGCGACATTCTACACTGCTAGGTGTTTTGACTTTTTTGATCCGATGGAATTCGACGGGCTCATCGTTTATGACTGGTTTTTTAATATCTGGATGTCGCGTTTTGGAACGGTACGATTGCTCAATGAATACCTATCAGGATACAGACAGCATTCTGCTAGTGTTTGGTCAGCGATGCCACAAACAAAACAGTACTGGGAATTAATCTGGTCAATTGATAGCTACAACAAAAAATTGGATTTTGCATATGACGAAGCGTTCCAGTCTTATAAGCGCAACCTTATCAACCAGTTGTCATCAATCGGTAGCTCAATGGCTGTAGATCTCGCAATTCTAAGCGAACAGTTTATGTCTAAGGATTACCCGTTTAGTAACGGAGAGACTAAGTACATACTGGAGCACAACAATAGTGTCGTTATCATAGCGGAAAACAAAAGGAGCAGTTTACTCACCGCTATGGTAAAAGTATACAAACAGGATAACCCGAATATAGCCAGCAAGTTGCTAGGATATGACGGTGAATATTCACTTGTAACAAAGTGCATTTACGCTACCTCAACTGACGATGCCTACTATAGAGCCCTTCCAATATCTAATACACGTAACACATTACTTGTGTTTGAGATCGGTACGGATGAAGAAACAACGATAGGTGCTGCTGATACTACGAGAAAGCTGAAAGCTATTTTTAATTCAATGAACTTTGTATATGTTGTGGTACATAGTGAAAAAACAAAACAAAATCTTGTCAGAATGAAGTTATGTGAAGAGCACCGTATAGCACTAATTCCAAGCTCCGTTTCAGAAAAAATTTATGGGAAGGATAAACTATATGACCCCGAGCAGGAAAAAAGCTACTTCCTACAGATCAACAACTTACTAAGAAGATGTGTCAGTGGAGAGATTCAGCCACGACCACCTCGACTATTGAGAAGGCTAAAAATGTTGTGCCGGTCCATAATATCTTCTATATCCGTGCGTACAAAATCAGTGATTAAACGCAATAGATTTACCTTATTTGCTGCCAGAGAAGTTGTAAAATTAACGGGCTCGACTAATCACCCAAAGGAGTAAAATAGATAGCATGGATAACATTTTTGTCACTCAACCACTCCTACCCCCTATAGAAGATTTTATTGCGGAAACAAAAGACATATTCGAAAGCAAGTGGCTAACCAATATGGGTAAAAAACACCAAGAATTGGAAGAAAAACTTAAAGATTTTCTGAAAGTTCGGGGTATTTCTTTGACCGTGAACGGTCACATGGCGTTAGAACTATCCATACAGGCATTAGAGCTAAAGGATGCCAAGGGTGGTGAGGGCGAGGTCATAACGACGCCTTTCACGTTTATCTCTACCACACATAGCATCGTACGGAATGGACTAAAACCAGTTTTTGCCGATATTGATTTCGATACATGTTGCATAACGCCAGAAACAATAGAGCCATTAATCAACAAGAATACGGTCGCTATCATGCCGGTTCATGTTTACGGGAACGTTTGCGATGTTGTCGGAATAGAAACTCTGGCTAAAAAGTATAACTTAATGGTTATCTATGATGCAGCACATACTTTTGGTGTTGAAGTTAAGATTGACGGAAAAACCAGGGGTATTGGTAGTTTTGGTGATGTGTCAATATTTAGTTTTCATGCTACAAAAGTTTTCAATACCATTGAGGGGGGTGCTGTCTGCTTTAACGATGAATCTTTGTACAAAAAACTCTATAACTTAAAGGATTTTGGAATTCGTTATGGTGATCCGGACTACATAGAAGGTATTGGTGCTAATGCCAAAATGAGTGAGTTTTCGGCAGCCATGGGTATATGTAACCTTAGGTATATTGATGATGCGCTTGCAAAACGAAATGCTATTTCAGAGCTATACAAGGAAATGCTCGGTAGCATTAAGGGGATAACGTTGCCGACGATTAATGATTCAAGGATCACTCTAGCGAGACGTAATAATGCCTATATGCCTATAGTGTTCAATAGCGAAGTATTCGGTCAAGGTTTCAGGGATAGAGTAAAAGACGCACTAGCCGAAAACAACATATTTGCTCGGAAGTATTTTTACCCCCTAACAAATGACGCACAATGCTATGAAGGTCAATTTTCTTCCAAGGGCATCAATGGTTCAAACCCCACGCCGGTCGCACATAAATTAGCCAATGAAGTCCTGACCTTACCGATATATGCTAACTTGGATCTAGCAGACGTGGAACGAATATGTGAGATTATAAAAAAAACCGTTAAAAAACATGGCAAATAAGAAAAATATTTTAGTATTTCCGTGTGGCTCTGAAATAGCCCTCGAAATATATAGGTCTCTAAAATACTCCACCCATTTTAATTTGATTGGTGGTAGTAGCATTAATGACCACGGTAAGTTTATATTTGATGATTACTTAGGCGGATTGCCGTTTATAACGGATGACAATTTTATTCCAGTTATGAAAGGTATCGTAGAGGACAGAAACATAGACGCGATTTATCCTGCCATGGACGCTGTGATAGTTGAGCTAAAAAAACACGAAGACGAGTTGGGCTGTAAGATAATAAGTGCTGATCTATCGGTTGTTGAAACATGCCTATCCAAAAGTAAAACGTATGCTGAATTGGACGGGATAATAAAAGTGCCAAAAATTTTTAAAGCGAGTGAGGTCAGATACTTCCCAGTTTTTGGTAAGCCCGATGTTGGCTACGGCTCACGTGGTGGTAAAAAAATAACCTCAGTCAAAACGCTCGATGAGTTTGTATCAAGTAGTCCAGAGTCGATACTTTGCGAATTCTTGCCAGGCGATGAGTATACTGTCGACTGTTTTACAAACAAGGATGGAGAGCTGCTGTACTTTATGCCCAGGGTGAGACAGCGGGTCATGAATGGGATTAGCGTAAACACGGTTCCGTACTACGACGACATGCCCGAGTTTGCGGAGATAGTAAGGGCAACTAACCAGAAGATCAACTTTCGAGGAGCTTGGTTTTTGCAGTTAAAAAGAGACTCTAATGGTAAGCTTACGCTGCTTGAGATAGCAGCCCGACTTGGCGGCTCTTCATCACTGTCTCGTGGCAAAGGTGTTAACTTTGCACAACTCACTCTCTTTGATGCTTTTGGGTACGATGTTTCGGTAGTAGATAATGACTACGCAATAGAGCTGGACAGGGCTTTAGATACGGTCTATAAAATCGATATAGAGTATGAGGAAGTATTTTGCGACTTTGATGATTGTCTGCTTATTGACGAAAAATATATAAACACAGAACTTATAGCATTCCTGTATCAATGTATAAATGAAGGCAAGAAGATTACGCTTCTGACTAAGCACGTCAACGACATAGACGAAACACTCTACAAATTTAGGCTTACAGGTATCTTTGATAGAGTTATCCACGTAAACAGTGAGGATGAAAAGCCTGATTATGTCGATAACGTGAACGCTATCTTCATAGACGACTCATTTGCCGAAAGGGCCGCTGTTCGAAGCGAGCTCGGTATTCCAGTGTTTAGTGTAGATATGGTAAGGTGTCTTCTGAGGCAACTATGACAAATAATGATCACAAGATATCGGCTACTGATAAGGATTTTTTTGAAAGAATTCGAGTAAACGTCGCTAAGCTAATAGAAGATAGTGCCAAAGTCGAAGACGGTGTCGGCATCCGCGTATTGGATATTGCACCACAAGATTACGAAGGCGCAAAAAGATACTATACCGCGGCCACAGTGGAGACATTAGACATTGACCCGGCTGCCAACGCTACATTCACGGTGGATTTATGTGAAAATAACAGAGTCAGCATACCCGACGAAACCTTTGATGTCATTATATGCACCGAAGTACTGGAACATGTTAATAACCCGTTTGATGCCGCTAAAGAGATGTTTAGAATATTAAAGAAAGGGGGGCGAATATATGTGTCGACTCCTTATAATTTTAGAATCCACGGGCCGTTACCCGATAATTGGCGCTTTACAGAGCACGGCCTAAGAATCTTGTTTTCAGATTTTTCAGTTGTTGACGTAGTCTCGCTCGAAGACAATCACAGATTCTTAATGCCAGTTCACTATACAACCAGGGTAATTAAGTAAAATGGCCAAGCACCCGCTGGTTTCAGTTTGTTGCATCACATATAACCAGGAGAAGTTCGTCAAATACGCCTTGGACGGTTTTGTAATGCAAAAAACTAACTTCCCATTTGAAGTAATTATATCTGATGATAGGTCAACCGACGACACACGCACTATTATTACAGAGTACGCCCAAAAATACCCGGATATTATTAAGCCTATTTTCCACAATAAGAATCTTGGATCACTCAATAATTACCTAGATAATTTTAAACGGGCTACAGGCAAGTACGTGGCAATGTGCGAGGGCGATGACTACTGGACTGACCCAGAGAAGCTACAAAAACAAGTTGATTTTTTGGAAACTAATCCAGACTATTCAATTAGCTTTCACCCTGTCGAAGTACGCCATGAAAACGATGCATCAAAAGATCATATCTTCCCAGAGGAGACAAGTGGGTTCGACCTTGATACATTACTAGATCACAACTTTATACAAACCAATTCTGTTATGTATCGGCGCTTAAAAGAATATAAAAACCTAAGTGGGGTTGATTTTGCCCCCGGCGACTGGTACCTGCACGTCTACCATGCTCGATTCGGTAAAATTGGATTCATGAGCGACGTTATGGCAACCTATCGCAAGCACGACGGTGGTATGTGGGCTGGCACGATCAGCGATCCGGAAGGTTTTTGGCGTAGGTACGGGACCAAGCAATTGGAGTTTTGTACGCAGCTGCTACTGTTATTTCCCGGCGACAAAGACCGGCAAGACAGCATAAATATGCTTGCTGCCAGGATATTATACGAGATCAATAATGCTATTGACGCCAAATCCGACTTTTTTAGAAGTATATGTAAAAAATATCCAGAGTTTATTGCAGAATATGTAGGATTATTGAAACGAGTAATTAGCGAGAAAGATCTTATGTTGGAGACTCGGAATATAGATTCGAAAACACTGAAGATCGCTAAAAAAACGCACTCAATTGCTAGAAAAATTCGAGGCATGCACAAGGCTGTATCTAATAGATTAAGTGGACGTCAGTAGATAAACTATTCTTTGGGCTTTCTTCGTACAACTCTTTTGTATGCACTCGTTCTCGTCAAGGGTCTGGCACACTTTGATAGACCACGCCTAAAGTAGAACTTCCATGTCAGGGTATTAACTATATGCATAGCTTCTAAATGGTCTACGATAAGACCTGTGGGATAATCAGTTTGTTTGACCATGTTAAGCAGCTTTCTTCGATGTATGCGCAAGAATGACTTTATCTTTAATAAGGGGACACCGTTTTTTAGCATGACGATCGGGAGCAATTCAGCATAATTAAACGTATCTACTATATTATATTTTGTGGTGTAGTCTCCGGTATTAAAAAAAACATCATACGAAAAACCAGTATCGTGTAGGACATCGGTCAGTTTTGTTTCGTATTCCTGTATTACTTTTATTACATCAGAGTGGTCTTTTATATTTTCCCAAAAACTTTGGAAAACATCCGATTTTATAACCTTGCTGTTAAAAACCTCCATGTAACTTTGGACATGGCGGGGCACCGGTCCACCCGTACCCGGCATGCCAATGCTATTTGCCGCGTGATCAGTTATACCCCAGAAGTCTATATTTTCCTTTTCCATTTTTTCATACATTTTGCCGATAGGGTAAATGGGGCCGAAACATGTATCATTCATTATTGTTAATGAGTCGAACTTTACTAATTCATCCCAGCCAACATAATTGATGCCATCTCGCCATGCTGCAAAATCAAAACCGACATTTTCTCTTTGAATAAAGCTATCGAAAAGGTCAGTTAAACGCCTTTTATCTTGAGCCGACAACTTACTATTTGTTATAAAGACTACCCGATTAAAAAGTGGCTGTATGTTCCTTAATTGATAAACTACGTGCTCAGATAGCTCGCCATTACTATTAAAATGAACATATAGTAAAACCCTGTTCATATATATGACACTACAGTAAAACTTTTAATATTAGAAGGGTTTACGGCTAGCTACCAATCCTTCCCTCGGCCTTACCATAGAGGATGTAGTGCATATAATATGCTGGGAGGTTCCAGCCAAAAGCTGCTCTAAGATCTGGATATCTATTCATATAGTCGTACACATTAAAATTAGTACTTGCTTGTCTACCTTCACTCATGCCGTATTGTACAAATTGCTGAAGTGTGGAGAGATCATTATTTCCAAGTGCGTTTTTTACATCAGGGTTGTCTGCTTGATATGTAGTGAAATCGTAAACCGGGGAATAATCAATGCCATTGAGTGATGTTAGATACTGTGTTGGTCCACTTATGTTCGCTATCCTTCCCTCGGCCTTACCATAGAGGATGTAGTGCATATAATATGCTGGGAGGTTCCAGCCAAATCCGCTGGCCCATCTAAGATCTGGATATCTATTCATGTAGTCGTACACGTTAAACTCAGAGCTGGCCTGACCTCCTTGGCTCATATCAAACCACACGAAATACTGTAACGCCGCTGTGTCGTTTAAGCCAAATGCATTAGCTACGGCAGGGTAGTTTTTTTCGTAATAATCAAAACTATAGACGGGAGAGTAGTCAGCACCATTTAGTACAGTCGTTCCCCCCAAGTAATTTCCCGTGGCTATCCGACCCTGAGCCATACCCCATTGTTCATAGTGAGCATAATATGCCGGTAAGTTCCAATGAAAAGCATTTCTTAGATCAGGATACCTTTCCAAATAGGATGTTACATTAAAATTCGCACTTGCTTGTCTACCTTCACTCATGCCGTATTGTACGAAATGATTAAATAATGCCATAGGATCAGTGCCAACTACGCTTGCAACATCGGGGTTATTGTCAGCGTAGTATGTCGGATCAAAAACGTCTTTGTAACTTACTCCGTTATAAACGTAGGCATACAGGCTACCGAACCACTTAACGAAACTGGTGTAAAAGACACTGCCGCTCGTGTATGAGCGACCATAATAGGGGGTATAGTTAAGCATGCTTGCTGTAGCACCGTTAGATATGTACATTGTGTTACCGTCCTGATCAGTCCAACTTCCGTCGTAGTAAAAGGATTGATCGCCAGGGAATCCTTTGCAGATCGCAGATATGGCTGAACGTTGCCTATACCCTGCAGTCATTGGCCCCGTATAACAAATGTCTTCGTCGCCAGAATCATAGCCAGCATAGCCACTTAGCTGCCCGTATGCACGAGCTTCGGCGAATCGGAATACCCACGAAGCTCCACTAATCTGTTTGCTAAAACCATTGAAGTCACTTCTGCAATAACTAGGACAGGCGTAGCCCATGGCTATAGCAACACAGCCACCTTGAGGAGAGTTTTGGCAGGCGTAGGTGCAGTTAGTTGGTCCAGTCCCATTTGGGTTGTTGCAGCTGGCTCCGGCTGGTGCTGGTGCTTGGCTATATGAGCAATTACCATTTCTGTCAACCAATCCCTGCTCTTTTTCTAGCGTTGCAAGTAGCACCTGAGGATTTATGTTGTAATGAACAGCTATGTCATGTATGGCCGTGCCAGCATTCGTATTAGCTCCGAACTGGTATGCGCCATTAGAATAACCTTGGGGATCTGGAGTAGCAAAACCGCTAATAGTTCCTAGGCAGGTGCCAGTAAAATTATTCAGGAAATTATTAATTTGGTCCGCTGACATAGTGTTAACGTTATTCATGACCTGATCATCAATTATGTCGACAGTGCCGTAGGCGGTAGCTGAGGCGTGTATTGGTGGTAGGAAGACACAAAATAGTAGGCCTGCAATTAGTGTTATAAAAAGAAACTTCAATTTCATTACTGAACCTGCAGAGTTAGTTGATCTGTAGTTGACTTAGTTTGACCATTCAGGCTAGCTATCGATGTTATTGTCCATGTGCCGCTGGTCAACCCAGCATCGTTTATGTTCCATTCCCAAAAAATAGATCCACTTGAGTCTGCAGTTTTTTCTGGTAATGACTTAACTACACCATTTTGGGTGAATTTTATATAGCAGGTAGCTCCAGGACTCGTTATGCACTGTGATAGCTCCGTCAAATTAGAACCGTTTTGTCCCGGTTTATGGTTACTGACAAAGCTGCCATAAGGAGTGATCAGACTACCACCGTTCATGTTGTTTTGATCACCAGAGGACGACTTATCAGGAGTTGTTGTTGCTTTAGGGCTACTTGCGCTATTACCGCTAGCCGAATTTGAATTAGACGGTGTATTAGTGGTCTTTATGGTGCCGGAAACAGCTTTTTGGTGTAATCGAGATATCAGTAAACTAGAAACACCCACCACAATTATCAGAATCAGCAAAACGATTGCTATAGATTTTAAAGGTCGTGAACGATAGCCTTTTCGTTGTTTGTTTTTCATACAATTTATTATATCATTGTCGGATTACTGCCAAGAATGCTTGTGATTATTCAAGGCTAATTAAGTACCTACCGTAGCCAGATTTTACAAGTGGCTCTGCAATTTTATGTAGCTGTTCTTTATTAATGAAGCCTTCACGCCAGGCGATTTCTTCTATGCAGCCGATTTTTAAGCCAGTGCGCTTTTCTATTACTCTTATATACTCACTAGCATCATTCATGGATTCAAATGTACCTGTATCTAACCAAGCAGATCCACGATCCATCGTCTGAACTTTAAGTTTACCTAACTTAAGATATTCTTCGTTTACAGTGGTAATTTCAAGCTCCCCACGATCACTTGGCTGTATATTCTTTGCTATTTGTACTACATCGTTATCGTAGAAATATAGACCTACCACTGCGAAGTTAGATTTTGGCTGTTCTGGCTTCTCTTGAATCGATATTGCATGGTTGTTACTGTCAAATTCTACAACTCCATACCTCTTTGGATCAGAAACTTGATATGCAAAAACTATACCACCATCCGGGTCTGAACATTCCATTAATCTTTTACCGAAATCTTCACCGTAAAAGATGTTGTCGCCTAATATTAGGGCTACCTTATCGTTCCCGATAAACTCTTCACCAATAATAAATGCTTGGGCAAGACCATCAGGGCTTGGTTGAACGGAATAACTTAGGTTAATCCCAAGTTCAGATCCATCTTCCAGTAGTCTTTCAAACTGTGCCTTATCGTCTGGGGTGGTTATAATAAGGATATCTCTAATCCCAGCCTGCATGAGCGTGCTTAGCGGATAGTAGATCATAGGCTTATCGTAAATTGGCATTAACTGCTTGGATATCCCTTTTGTTATCGGGTATAGTCTAGACCCTGATCCTCCTGCTAAAATAATACCCTTCATTTAGATAACTCCTTATTAATGTATTCTTTTAAATCATCATGCCAATCATTCGGTCTAAAACTTGTCGCTTCAATCTTTTCTAGATTCATGCCACTGTTTAATGGGCGAGGTGCAATTCCTGGCTTACCTTTAAAGTATTCCTCGGTTGTGGTACTTGTAACGATTAGATCAAGACTAGATAACGAGAATATTTCTCGAGTAATATCAGCCCAACTTACAACCTTGCCACTGTTTGACATATTGTAAGTACCAAAAACTGATCCTGACGAAAGTAAATGATCAATAGCTTTTACAAGCTCAGTTGTAAAAGTTAGTCTTCCTTTTTGATCATCTACGACAGCAGGAGAAATTCCTCTTCTACCTAGATCTATCATAGTTCGAACAAAGTTTTTACCTTCACCAACCATCCAGGACGTACGAATAATATAGTGTTTGGGGGTAAGACTTATAGCTAAATCTCCCGCAGCCTTAGACTGTCCATAAACTCCAAGAGGGGAGAAAGGTTCATCTTCACTATGATTGTCTAGGGAGCCATCGAATACGTATTCAGACGAGATATGAACCAAGGTTAGGTCGTGTTCAATAGATATCATTGCTAGATTAGCAGCACCCCTAGCATTTACTTTCCACGCAGATACTCTGCCTTCGCTAGACTCAGCACCGTCCACATTTGTGTAGGCCGCAGCGTTAATTATTATGTCTATATTTGACCAATCGAAAGCTCTTAAGGCATTTAAGTCGGCTATATCTAAGCCCTTAGAGTCAACTGCTTTTGCCCCCGGATATCTTTCCCTTAGAGCCAACCCAAGTTGACCGTTTGCTCCAGTGATAAGGATATTTTGACTTTCCATACTTTTAAATTAAAACTCCATTGGAGAAACATCAGCTAGCACTGGGTGGGCCTTATCCTTATCGGAAACAATTGCTTTAGATTGTTCTATCGGCCACTTAATATCTAGATTAGGGTCAAATAAATTAACGGCACCGTACTTTGCATCAGCCGACCAATGATCGTTCACTAGATATGAATAAGTAATGTTTGGTTCGAGTGTCTGGTAGCCGTTAGCGATACCTCTCGGAACAAAGACGGCAATACCCGGGCTGATTGGTAGTGTCAGGACTCTACCAAAGCTTTCACCTTTACGTAAATCTACCCATGCGCCAAAAACAATACCATTGGTGACAGATATAAACTTTTCCCACGGTTCGGCATGCAGTCCTCTAGTTACACCTTTTTCTTCATTGTAAGAAAAATTGTTTTGAACAACTTCAAACTTAGGAAGACCTAAAGCTTCCATTTTTTCTTTCTGGTAGTTTTCTTTAAACCAGCCACGAACATCTCCGTGGACAACTAGATCGATTACAAACAATCCTGGGATTATAGATTCGGTAACTTTTAGCTCTTTGTGATTGGCTGGGTTAAAGGCCATAATTATCGTCCAATCTCTTTATATTTATCTTCAGTCACTTGTTTATGTGGTTCCCACCATCCTGTATTTTCTTTATACCAGGCAATTGTATCAGCTAGTCCCTGCTTAAAGTCTGTATACCTTGGACTCCAGCTCAGTTCATTACGAAGCTTCGATGAATCGATTGCATAACGCATATCGTGACCAGGACGATCGTTGACATGTTCGTAGTCGCTCGGGTTTTTACCCATAATTTCTAATATTAGCTCGACAACCTCTTTGTTATTCTTCTCTCCGTCGGCACCAATAAGATAAGTTTCACCAATTTTTCCTTTTTCAAGAATAGCTAATACTCCGGAAGAATGATCCTCGGTATGTATCCAGTCGCGTACATTCTGACCATTCCCGTAAAGCTTTGGACGTCGTCCTTCAATAACTTCAGTAACTTGTCTTGGAATAAATTTTTCTACATGCTGGTATGGCCCGTAGTTATTTGAGCAATTTGAGATTGTGGCTTGAACACCAAAACTACGAACCCAGGCTCTAACCAACATATCTGAGCCTGCTTTTGTGCTTGAGTATGGCGATGATGGGTTATAGGGTGTGTCAGCAGTAAATTTTGCTGGATCATCAAGTTCAAGGTCTCCGTATACTTCATCAGTTGAAATATGGTGTAGTCGCTTATTGAACTTTCTTACGGCTTCAAGTATTCGGTATGTACCAATAATATTTGTTTCTAGAAATGGCCATGGTGAATGTAGCGAGTTATCGTTATGCGATTCAGCAGCGAAGTGAATTACCGCATCGCATTCTGATACAGCTTTATTGATAGATTCCTCATCACAAATATCTGCCTGTATGAAAGCAACTCTATTTTCATCAAGATCAGCAACATTATCTCTATTACCTGCATAGGTTAATTTATCGTATACAGAAATATGCCAATCTGGACGTTCGCGGTAAATAAAACGTACAAAGTTTGAGCCAATGAATCCAGCACCACCGGTTACGAGTATCCTCATATGTCTAGTATTATACCAGTTAATTAGCTTTTATTAGGGACGTAACTCTAGCGACTATCTTATCCAGTTGATCGGTGCTTTTAGCCTCTGCATTTAGCCTAAGAAGTGGCTCGGTATTACTAGGTCTTACGTTGAACCATGCGTTTGGGAAATTGACTGTAAGTCCATCTAGCCAATCAATATTTTGGCCAACAAACTCTTCGGCTATAGCCTTAAGTGCTTGGTCTTTATCCTTAACCTCAAAGTTTGTTTCTTGGATCTGGTTATATGCTTGCCTGTAGGGGCTAGCAAGTTCAGATAACTTTTTACCACTGACTGATAAAAGATAGAGACCTATGATTGCCGCTATCATGCCGCTATCTGCCATGTAGTTATCCTTAAAGTAATAGTGGCCGCTATGTTCACCAGCGAACACAGCTCCGTGGATACGCATGTCATTTTTAATGAACGAATGACCCACACGACAGCGGATAGACTTGCCGCCGAGCTTTTCTATTGATTCAGGCACGATTCGACCACAGATGGCGTTGTATAAAATAGTTGCGCCAGGGTTCTTGCCAAGAAAATACTCTGCAAGTAGTGCAGTCATAACTGTGCCGCTTAAGGGTAGGCCATTCTCGTCAATGAGGACTGCTCGGTCACCATCACCATCAAATGCCACACCCGCATCACTACCGTTTTGTTTTATCGACTCTTGGATATCTTTTAAGTTCTCAAGCACAAGAGGGTTTGCCACATGGTTAGGGAAGGTACCGTCTAGTTCAAAAAAAAGCTCCGTTACTTCAAAGGGGACATACGGTTCAAGCTCAGGAAATATTTTCCCAGCCATACCATTTCCCGCATCAACCGATATTTTTAGCGGCTTTAGCTTAGTTATATCAACGAAAGAAAGTACGTGGTTAATCCAGCCCTCAACTATATCAAGTTGACTAACGGATCCTTTAATATCGCTCTCAGTAAACTTGTTTTCAATTGCTTTGTCTCTAACTTCAAAAAGACCCGTTTCTTCACCAACCGGCTTTGCCATTTCTCCGCAGAACTTAATCCCGTTATATACGCCAGGGTTATGGCTAGCAGTAACCATAACTCCGCCAGCAGCATTGTTATCTCCAACGGCAAAGTAAATCATGTCGCTTGTGACTTCGCCAATATCTACCACATCTCTACCTTGAGAGGTAAGACCATCTAATAGGGCGTCAGCTAACTCTTTAGAATCTGGTCGCATGTCTCTACCAACCATTACAGGGCCTTCTGTCGATAGCCAGTTACCAAATGACTTTCCTATAACCTCGGCTACAGCAGGTGTTAGCTCGGTTCCGACTCTACCTCTTACGTCGTAGGCCTTAAAGATTGTTTCTAAAGACACTTTTCCCTCCAATTGCTTTCATATTAATTGTATATTATTCAACTGTGACTGACTTAGCAAGATTCCTGGGCTTATCTACATCTCTCCCTAGTTCGGTTGCCATATGATAAGAAAATAACTGTAGCGCCACACATACTAATATCGGCTGTGTTTGCTCTAGACTGTCTGGTATATAAATTACGTCATCGGCAAGCTTTGAGATTTCCTTATTCCCAACTGTTGCTACAGCAATAAGTGGACCACTACGAGCCTTAATTTCCTCCATACTCGAATATATTTTATCTATGAGCTCACCATTGGTTGCTATTGCGACTGTCGGAAAGCTAGCATCAATCATGGCAATTGGTCCATGCTTCATCTCTCCAGCCGCATAGCCCTCGGCGTGTATGTAGGAAATTTCTTTAAGCTTGATTGCACCTTCAAGCGCACTTGGATAATTGTACCCACGCCCAATATACAAAAAATCTTTATAGTTCTTATACTTCATGGCAATTTCTTTAATATTGTCTGATTGATCTAATACTGCCTGAATCATTTTCGGTAACTTTTCAAGCTCACTTAGAACCGGCTTATATAACTTGCTCGATCCATCATTTAATCGTAGGGCAATCAGGGTTAAGATAGTTACCTGGGCTATAAACGATTTGGTACTAGCAACTGCCTTTTCTGGCCCTGCATGACAGTAAACACCTGCATCGGTGATTCTACTTATGGTGCTGCCAACACTGTTCACGATGCCGAGTTTTAGCACTCCAAAGTCTTCTATTTTCTTTAGTGCAGCAATGGTGTCGGCGGTTTCACCAGACTGTGACACGGCTATCACACAGGTACTCCTTGAAATCGGTTCATTCCTGTACTTAAACTCGCTAGCTAGCTGCACTTCGACTGGAATGCCAGCTAGTTCTTCAATTAAGTATTCACCAACAAGTCCTGCGTAATATGATGTACCACAGCCGACAATTATTATCCGATCAATGTGACTTAATTGGCTTAAGACATTATCTAGGCCGCCCAGTTTAACCATATTCTTGCTCACCAGTGCCCGTCCCCTAATTGCTGTTTGCATGGTTTCTGGTATTTCGTAAATTTCTTTAAGCATAAAGTTAGGGAAGTCGCCGAGTTCAGAAGCTTCACTTTTATATTCAATAAGCTCAACTTTTGGCGCAGACTTATTCTTATCTTTAATGTTCACAATATCGAGCTTACCTTTTGACAGTGTCGCAACGTCGTAATCATCAAGGTAGGTAACCTTCTTCGTATGTTTAAGTAGGGCATTAGCATCAGAAGCAATAACAAATTCATCGTCGGCAACACCAATAACTAGCGGGCTACCTAGTCGCGATAGATACATCTTGCCTGGGTCTAGCGTGGAAATAACAGCAATCGCATAAGCACCTTTCAGATCATTGATTGTAGCGATTAATGCTGCCTTAAAAGTGCCTAAATTCTTATAGTAATAATCTATTAATTGCGGGATTACTTCAGAGTCTGTTTCAGAGGTAAATGTGTAACCATTTTCTTCCAAGCGAGATCTTATATCTTTGTAATTCTCAATGATGCCGTTATGGACAACAAAGATAGTTTTATCGGTGTTGCTATGAGGGTGAGAGTTAGCGCTAGAAGGCACGCCGTGAGTAGCCCAGCGGGTATGTCCTATACCTAGGTGAGGGTTAAGCTTACTGCCATCTAGCTTTCGTTCAAGGTCCTCAATCCTGCCTACCTGTTTTTCAAAAAGTACTTGATCGTCATCAGTTATGGCTGCTATCCCCGAAGAATCGTATCCTCTATATTCTAGCTCTTTTAGCCCCCCAACAACTATTGGAACCGCACTTCTATTACCAAGATAGCCAATTATTCCACACATAAAGCTGTTTAATTAGTTCCTTCAAGACACTCTCTAATATAGGCTTTAATATTCTGTTTAAAGTTTGCAACAGAGAATTGCTCTGCCGATTCTGCTACTGCTTGATAGTTAAAGTTCTTGCTTATTGTTGACTCTAGCGCGGCAGTTAAGCTCTTAACAGTCTGTTTTGCAAAGAAGTACCCATTCTTACCTTCATTAATATAATCTAGTGATCCACCCTTCTTGAATGCTATTACTGGTGTACCAGCGGCAAGTGCTTCGACTGCAACAATACCAAAATCATCTAGGTTGGGCATTATGAAACCCAGAGCTGACTGGAAGTGTTCGACTATTGTCATATCGTTAACATTAGACAAGAAGGTGATAGTACGACCTGCAAGCTTCTCCAGACGTCTGTGATCGGGTCCGTTGCCAATAACGATCAACGGGATCTTTAACTCATTACAAGCTTCTATTGCAAGATCCATACGCTTATACGGGGTTTGCCTACCAGCAACAACAAAACCGTGCCTGGAGGGCGGGTTGGACTTCATCTTGAATCGGTCGATTTCCACTGGAGGGAAAACAACGGTTGATTCTCGTCGATAGTACTTTTTAATCATCGCCTGAGTATGTGTAGAATTCGCCATTATAAAATTAGGCCGTTTAGCAGCTTGACGATCCCACGTCTTAAGTGGAGTTGCTAGTAGTTTTAGGCCAATTCTAGCTAACCAATTAAAGCCAAGCGGGAAACCGGGGCGCTTTAAGTATTCATCTTGGCGAGTCCAATAGTAATGAGTAGGCGCGTGCATATAGCAAATATGAATAGTATTAGGACCAGTCTTAACGCCCTTAGCCTCAGCTCCGCTACTGGATATAACAAGGTCATATTCACTAAGGTCCAAACGACTAAATGCCCAGGCTCTAAATATTGGTAAAAACTTCTTAAGTCCTTTTGGTAATTTTTGTAGCCAGGTAGTCCTTACATCAGCATCTTTGAACCAATCAATTTTATCTGGATCATACTGTGAGGTATAGATCGGCGCCTTAGGATATAGCTCGTGTAAATTTAGTACAACTCTTTCAGCCCCACCAATACCTACTAGCCAGTCGCAAACAATTGCTACTTTCATGTCAGTCAGCACCCTTATGAAGAATCACCCAAACGGTTCGAATTAAGATAACTATATCTCCCCAAAAGGTCCAGTTCTGAACATAATATAGATCTAGCTTCCGTCTCTCATCAAAGCTAATATTATTTCGACCAGAAATCTGAGCCAGCCCTGTTAAGCCCGACTTAACGGCTAAGATCAGGTTCTTCTTTGGGTATTTTTCTAGCTCAAATGGGTCTAGGGCCCTGGGTCCAACCAAGCTAATATCGCCCTTAACAATATTCATTAACTGAGGTAGTTCGTCTAAGCTACTTAATCTCAAAAGACGGCCAAAACGACTTATGCGGGGATCATGAGCTAGTTGATTGCCATTCTCGCGGTACTCTTTGATGAGTTCTGGACGACTCATCTTCCTAAAACCATCTTCCGGGCTCATGTTGGTATAGGCTTGCTTTAAAGATCTAAATTTATATATGGTCACCGTATCGCCAAATATAGTCAGTCTTCCAACCCTATAGAAGATCTGACTTTTTGGGCTCAACACAAACTGGATAATTATAATGCCCAAGATGATCGGGGAAGTTAAAATTAATAACAGCGAACCAAGAATAATATCGGTCAACCTTTTAACTACTCGGCCCCAACCAACTAGAGCCGTCTGATGGACGGCAATAACGGGCGTGGATTGGAATAAATCTACTTTAATGTTGCCAACAAATAGTTCACTGTTGCCAGGTACGAATCGATAGGCAATATGATTGCTCTGGGCGTAAGTAAGAACTTCATCATTTTTAGCCGCAGCAGAAAAAAGCTCAGTCTGAATAATGGTGTGAATTTGTTTAGAGTTAAGTTTATCTATGGCTTGATCAAAATCTTTGTAGCAAGTTATGTTTTTTGATTCATCAATTGGGTGCTTCTCACTACCTATTACACCGATAACTTTATAACCAGTAATACTAGTGTTTGCTAATGAGTCTATCAGTGCATGAGTAGTCCTATTGTCTCCAACGATGAGTACATTATTAATACCTACGCCGTAACTAAATAATTGACGCTGGATATCACGGGCAAGCGTTCTAAACAAGATGACGGCTATAAAGCTAAAGAAGAAGCCGTAAATAACAACTAGTCTCGCTGGGAAGATTGGCGTATTAACCATATAGCTATAACCAATTGCAAAAAGAATTCCAATGAAACAGCCAACAGCAACGCGGCCAAATTCACTAAATCTATTTTGGTAATGGCGTTCGCTATAAAGTCCCAAAATGGCAAAAATTATGATCCAAAAAGGCAGCAATATGAGGAGGAAAGTAAAATACTGCATCGAAGTTACATGAGCACTTATAGCTTCATGGCTGATTGACACACGCAGAATGTAGGCCAAGCTCAGGCCTAAGACAATAGCCACTGCATCGCCTATGATTAAACATAGGTTGAAAATTATGGAGGTGTTATTTCTCATATATAAAGAAGGAATAAGATCCTATAGCTACCAGTATAACGCGCTGGGGTACTTAAAACGTAGTAGTTTTTGATCTCTGTACAATAATCTTGACCACTGTTTAGTATGATTGCAAGTATACTGTAATCAAGAATCATGAAGACTATAGTAAATAAATGTGACTTGGTAAGCCTAACGGGGTGTCTCATTCTGATTGTGCTAATCTTTATTCCATTTCATGCCTTTTTAACTGTTTGGGCGAGCGCAATTTTTGGTCACTATACCTTTATAAGGCTCTGGAAAGAGGCAATACTTTTGTTATGCCTAATAGTATGTATTTACTTATTCTTCGCCGATAAAAAGCTTCGACGATCGGTTCTAGGCAGTAAACTGTTCTTTCTAATAGTTGCTTATTTGGCAGTTCAAGTTATCTGGGGACTAGTCGCCTACGCTCATCATGATTTAAGCAAGAAAGCTTTATTATATGGGCTTTTACTTAACTGCAGATTCTTAATATTTTTCTTGGTAGCCTGGGCTATATCAATGAAGACAAAGCTCTTAAATAACAATGTAATTAATGTAATCATCTGGCCGGCCACAATCGTTATTATTTTTGGTTTGGCCCAAATATTTGTTTTACCAAAAGACTTTCTTGTTCATTTTGGCTACGGGCTGAACACAATTCCGGCTTATGAAACTATTAACAGTAATTCAAATTACCTTAGAATTGAATCGACTCTACGCGGCGCCAATCCTCTTGGGGCATATATACTTATCCCTTTAAGCTTAGCGACCGTACTATTTTTTAGATTCAAGAAATCCTGGCGAAAACTTGTCTTTATTATTGCTGGACTAGTCGTACTAATATTCAGTTTTTCAAGAAGTGCTTGGGCCGGTAGCGTAGTATCCATCAGCTTTAGTATTTTCTATTCGGTAAAGTCTAGAGCGACTCGTGAAAAACTAATAATCTTTAGCGTTATTATTGTCGTGGTGCTAGGCTCTCTGGCTGTTATCTTTAAAAATAGTACTCGTGTTCAAAACATTGTTCTACATACTCAAAGCAACTCTGCGGTTAAAACTACCTCAGATCAGGGTCATACATCTGCTGTTAAGGGGGGCCTAAAGGACATCGTCACCAACCCAATTGGTAAAGGCCCAGGATCAGCTGGCCCAGCCTCGGTATATAATAACCACCCGGCTCGAATTGCCGAGAACTATTATATACAAATCGGCCAAGAGACTGGCGTTATTGGGCTCGCTCTTTTCCTAGTAATAAACGTTTATGTTGGTATCATATTATGGAGACAAAAGCAGGATAATCTATCGCTAGCACTCCTAGCAAGCTTCTTGGGAATCTTTATTATTAACATGCTATCTCATGCCTGGAGTGATGATACGCTAGCCTACTTATGGTGGGGACTAGCCGGTATTGCTATTGGAACTAAAACACTCTCATCTAAGAATTCACAGAAATCAAAGAATCAAACATCTGCTTAATAGACTGGAAGGCGAGTTTATTTAGCGGTAAATCTTTTAGTTTAAAGTATTCAAATGAAGCAACGTCATCATCAGGCATCAAAACATCGCTGTCTTTAATTTCACCTAAGAACGCTACAGCTAGAGTAGGATATACAATGTTTTGGTAGGGGTAAGCATCTATATAAGACCCAATGTATTTTAGATCCTTAACATCAATTCCAAGCTCTTCTTTGGTCTCTCTACGGGCACAGATTTCAAAGTCCTCATTATCTTCGACAAAGCCACCAGGTAGATCCCAGTAGCCCTTTTTAGGATCAACAGCTCTTTTGACCAGTAAGTATTCACCCTTGGAATTCTTTAAAATAAGTGCAGTTGCTGGCTTTGGGTTTGAGTAAACTTCAAGACCACAGCTACCGCAGTGTAAAAACTCAGTCTTTAGAGTTAGTCGGCTACTACACCGTGGGCAGTAACTAAAAGAATCAAGAACGCTCATTAAAACATAGTATAGTACTGCTTATAAATTACTACCAAATATATTAAACAGCTTTAATAATTGGCCTTTTTCAGTAATAATTATGCTTACCTTATGGAAAACAAACAAATTACGAACGATCATCTGCGTCCAACCAAGAAGCAAAAGGAACTATTAAGCTTTATCGAAAGCTTTATCGCTGAGCATGGATATAGCCCAAGCTATAGGGAAATAATGCAGGGGCTAAACTATAGTTCTGTTGCCACAGTAGCGCTTCATGTAAATAATCTACTTAAAAGAGGGCATCTTAAGAAACGCGACCATTCAGCCCGTTCTTTGGAGCTGGTTGAGGTAAGTCCAGAAATTAAGATATCTACCAACTATGTGGCGCCCGGTGAGGAAAAGTGGCTAGTCGAAAAAGTTGAACATATATTTAGTGATGCCGAGAAACAAGGTGCTGCGATTGAAGAGACAAGTATTGATCAACTTTATGTGTTAGTCGGCGCCCTAAAAGTTCTTGGTCTAGAAGGCGCAGCACAAAGTTTTATGCCAAGACTAACGGTAATGAAACAAAAACTAGATTCAAATAAATAGCAGATGAAAAAAGAATATCTAATAAATGTTAAGAAAAAATCTCATAAGAAGAGAAATATACTTCTTGTAGTCATATTAATAGCGATTATTATACTTTTACTTCTTGGTCTATATTTTGCCAAGAAATATATTCACTCAAACACTAAAATCAATCAGTCAAAGGCTCAGGTATCTACATATAGTGGTTCAGCTAACGGTTCTCTAAAAACATATAGTGCCAGTGATTTTAGTTTTCAGATGCCAAGTGGTTGGACCGAGGTACCTTTAAAAAACAGCGAATATAATATGTTTGAATGGCAAACTGGCACTGGAGCAAAGTATCAGACTATACAGATATTCGAAGACACCATTCCGGCCAACTTTGCCGTCAATCATGTACTCATAGTCCAAGCTAATCAGAATCAGGTTACTGCGATTGGCTCACCTTCAGATAATTGTCAGAACTTTACCAATGGCCATATTACCAGCACCCAAGTTGGCTATCCGGCCAAGTGGCAGAATGTATCGTTTAACTGTGACCTAAATAACACGCTTAGGGACACAGTAGGCACCTCCTCAGCCCGAGCTATAAACTCAGTTACCTTAGTTAGCCCTACCAATGCTCATCACAGCTTCTTCTTTCTATATACCGATCATGCAGTCGAGGCAAATTATGGGGACTTTGAACAACTTATTAGTAGCTTTACGTTGCAGTGAATAATACTATATCTAGTGTCTGCGTGTGGTGGTAGACTACTATATACATTAACAAACAAGCTGGAAGTTGGGTGAGATTCCCACACTGTGCCGCAACGGTAAGTTCCTCTGAAGCAGAGGAAACAAGTCCGATACAGCGTATCTATATAAGTCTTTCGAGCAAAAAGCATATAACAAGTGAACCCTTTGCCCCAAGAAAAGACTATATAGTCGAAGGCAGCAAAGGGATTTTTTATGTCTGCGGTCGAGCAACTCAGAGAACCAAGCACACAATACTATGGCGAAATAGATCATGATGTCCCCTTAGAGCTAGTTGAGGTAGGGGCGCTATTCCCTAATCTTGAACAAATTAGAGAAGGCTTTCGAGAAGATGGCCTGGCAATACTAGATGCTAATAGACGTCGTTTTGATGCAGGGGACTACGAGAGTGTTCCACTACCTATAGATGTACTTAGCACTGCGCGTCGACTGAGACAGATTAAGACTGAATTCGGAGAGCACAGCCCGCAGTATGCCGAAGGTTACCATGCTCTTTTTTGTGATTCGAGCACCATGTTAGCTGAGACTCTAAGAACCAACCGTCCTGATATTTCTGAAAAGATATATCAGCCACTTGATCCAGAAGCAGGCGATTATACTTTTAATGGTGTTCATATTAACCCGGCCGTCATCAGCGGCCTAAGCCCATTGGCCGTAGGCTATGAACAGCCTATAAGGGTTGTTGACTACGTTAAACATCAAGTAAATAGATTAATCGGCAATAGTTTGCTTGCTAGAAAAGGGATATCGACGATCAGCGTAAATGAGTGCCCCGATCAAACGATAGCAGACTTTCAACTTGACCCTAAGGCTAGCTATAGCAATTACGCCCCTAGGGTTCATAAACTTGTTCTTGAAGAATCAGAGTTTGATCAGCGCGGCAGAACTTATCAGCAGATTTCCTTACCCGGCCTCTATATTACGCATGAAGTTGTCGTAGAGTCGTTAAAGGAGGCTGAAGCTCTTGATAAACAACAATTCCCTGATAAGGAACATATTCGATCAATGCAGTTTACGAACCAGGGTAAGCCAGCGTTGCTGCGCTTTACAGCACTACTAGATAAAAACGCCTCGATAGCTAGTGGACTGAACATTTTTATGGGCGAAGTAGTTGCCGAGGATCATCCTAAAAATTACGAAGAGGCAATCGAAGAGGCGACAGTACGTCGTCAATCATACGCAGAAAACGCTATGGCTGTAACTGAACTACAGATTGGACTTGAGGAACAAGAAACAGATAGTAGGTTAGCGTCATTAAAGCTAAGTGGATTCGTCAAAGAGATGATGTTCGAAGAATCAGTCAAAGACCCTACAATCGCTATTGGTGTTTTTGATAATGCTACGGCTATAGGAGCCTACAAAATAAATGAGCTTCTAGCACTCGGCATGTACGAGGAAGCGAACAGCCTAAGTGTAATAGTATTAGCTAATGCGCCTGAGCCTTCCTCTTGCGGTGCAGGTAGCTGTGGGCTTGAAGCAGTAAGCCAATTTAGTAAAGAAGCTATTGAGGCTCGAAAGGCCGGATTCAACACAGACAAGATACTAAAAGATATAGTTAGAACTTGCCCAGATTGTCATTACAAGACGGTTATTTATGATTTGAAGAGTGGCAGTAAGCTTTGTATTAACCCTAAATGCGGCAAGAAAGAAAAGAAGAAATAATAAAGCTACTTTTCATCTCGAGGCAGCTATAATAGATAAATGGTAAAAGCCAGTAAGCGTATCGGCATATATAGTGGCAGCTTTGACCCTATTCATCTAGGCCATATTACCTTTGCTCTCCAAGCTTATAAACTGGCTGATCTTGATGAGCTATATTTTCTTCCCGAACGTCAACCGATCAATAAAAATGTTCAAGAACTGTTTGGGCACCGCGTAGCAATGGCCAAAAGAGCCATAAAACCTTATAAAAAGTTTAAACTGCTAGAACTAGACGAAAAGCATTTTTCGGTCGCCAAAACCCTTCCAAAATTACAGTCACGTTTCAAGAACGATCAACTTGTATTTTTGTTCGGCTCAGATATAGTTGCCAATCTAGCCAAATGGCCTGATTCAAAAAAACTACTAGGAAGTTCAGAATTAGTCATTGGCGTGCGCGACGGTGATACCCAAGATGATTTACTAAAAATAACCAATAAATGGCCGGCGATGGGTGTTTTCTATATAGATAGTTATGCTCCGAAAGTAGCCTCTACTAAAATACGCTTAGCACTTAATCACAGTAAAAAAGCTGACGGGCTTTTATCTAGTGTCTCCAAATATATACGAAAGAATTGGCTATATATTTCATTTCGTCAGTAAATGCTTGACAGTACGTTTATGCTTTACGTACAATTAGACCATCTTAATGAAGCGCTAGAGTTTAAATGCAGGTGTTTCTTTAGAGACAAAAAATAAATTAAAAAAGTAAGTCTATCTAGAAGGATATATCTAGATAGGTGAGGGTTATTAGAGGGTGTTATGCCAATAAAAATCAAAATTATAAAGAGTTATAGCGAACGAGTACCGGTTCATATTGAACTGCCATCTTGGCGTCAATTCCTTGAGTCCTAAGGGGAGTAATAGTTTAATCTACTGCTTTGATTGAGGCTGGTTTGTTGTGCTCGTTGAGGTGCTGGTAGAGGCCGCATTTTGGCCTGCCTTTTGAGCTATAGCGGCATCAATTACTGTTGAGAATGCTTGTACGGTGTTATTGGCTGTGAAAGTTTTGCCATCTATAAAGAAGGTAGGGGTGGCATTAATATTAAGGCTGGTGCCTGTGTTTTCGTCAGCAGTTATTAAGTTGTTAACCTGATCACTAGCATAGAGTTGTTCAAACTTTGCCTTATTTAAACCTAAGCTTACGGCGTCTTGGGCCAAAACTGGCTCTGGGTCACTAGCGCCAATCCACCCAGCCACACTGCCATTAGAGTTATAGTATTCCTGGTTTTGCTGATACAGAAGATCATGCATTTGCCAGAACTTGCCCATAAGCCCCGCAGCTTCAGCAGCTCTTGCACCAGCAAAAGCGTTTTGGTGGATGCTGGTTAGCGGGAAGTTCCTAAACTGAAAAGTAATCCGATTGTAATACTTAGTAACAACTTGGCTTAGAGTCGATGCGTATTCTCCACAGTAAGGGCACTGGTAGTCGCCGTATTCAACTAGTACGACTCCTGATTTGCCTAGCCCAATTAGATGACTAGTTGGCTTAGAAGAGTTACTGGAACTGCTCCCAGGAGAGTTATTGCCTGTTAAAGTGAATATTCCCACCAGAACAACAACGATAGCTATAACTATCAACCAGAATTGCTTAGACATAATTTTCCTGTTTCTCCTAAAGTTACTTACATGAATTATACATTATATAGATTGTCATCGTACACTACTGCAAAAGCGCTGATTAAACGTCCTTTAAATATGAGGCCTAACAGTATAAGCTAAAAAGGTAATGCTAGATTTTTTCTTTATTATTATCCTTCTAGGGCTTGTACTTTTGGCCATAGAACTAAGAAAAACATATCACGAAATACCTAAGAAAGAGCTTAAGTATAGGGCGATCCATGGGGACATGATTGCCGAAAAACTATATCGAGCTGCTGCCTACGACTATACCCTGGATTCATTTCTCTGGTTGGTGATCATTATTTGTGGCGCTGCCAGCCTAGTTCTAATTAACAAGATTGCTCCTCTTTGGCTCGGCTTCATTGTTATTGCACTTCTTTTGTGGCTGGCCTTCACTTGGTTGCCTAGATCAAAAGTATCAGGCTTCAGCACAAAATTAGTCGTTATGGTCACGCCGGTGGTGGCCTGGATCCTAAACTACTATCACCCCATAGCCAGGCGAGTATCAATTTGGACAAAGTCTGGTAACAAAAAGCAGACCCATACACGCGTCTATGACAAAAAGGGATTAAATGAACTGATTGAGAAACAGAAGAAACAAGACGATAATCGGATTGCCGAACAAGAGCTGGAGATTATTAAGCGTAGTATGAAGTTATCCGAAACAAAGGTCAGTGAGGTATGTCTGCCCTGGTCTAAGGTAGTTACTGTTAGTTCGAATGATTCAATTGGTCCAGTTTTACTCGATGAGCTACATAAATCAGGTCAAGATCTTATCCCGGTAACCGACGCCGAAGAACCAGAGAAGCTAGTCGGAGTATTAAACTTAAACAAGCTAGATATTGGCAACACTGGGCTTGTAAGTAAGGCAATGGAGAGCCCGGTTTACTACATAAATGAGCAGGACGATTTATCTATGGCACTGAAAACCTTTGCCACTATTAACACCTCGTTATTTGTTGTTACTGATGACAAAGAAGATCTAATCGGCATGTTAAAGTTTGATCACATTATCGAAGAGTTGGTTGGTCATATACCTGGCGACGACTTTGAACAATATAGTTCAATTGATTTTGTTGCCAGTAAATATAAACAAAAAGTTGAGCCAGAAATTGATCCTGAGGACGAAGAAAATCAGTAGGAGCCCGTTCTATAAGTGTTAGTCTGACCTGAACTAGGGTAAAATGATGCTAGAATATAGCTTGATAGTTTTTATATTAAATACTACAAATTATTTCTAGAAACTAACTGCAAAAGAATATACTCATGCGAACACTTTCACTAAATGCTAACCAATCTATTGGCCAAAAGATCGAGGTTAAAGGTTGGGTTCAAACTCGGCGAGATCACGGTGGATTAATATTCATTGATCTTAGAGATCATTTAGGTACCATCCAACTGGTTATAAACCCAGAGCATAATGAGGCTTTTAAGCTTGCCGAACACTTACGAGATGAGTTCGTCATTGCTGCCGAGGGAGTAGTTAAGCAGCGAAGCCCAGAACTTGCAAACCCTAAACTAGAGACCGGGAATATAGAGGTTGTTGTTGAGGATCTAAAGCTACTTAATAAAGCCAACGCCTTGCCAATCCAAATATTCTCCGAAGCCCAAGCGGGTGAAGAGCTAAGGTTTAAATACCGATACCTAGATCTAAGACGACCAGTAGCCCAGGACATACTAAGGAAGCGAGCAAAATACTACAACACCCTTCGTACTTATATGGAAGACAATGAATTTATAGAGGTTACAACACCGATTTTGGCCAACTCAAGTCCAGAAGGGGCAAGAGATTTCTTGGTACCATCTAGGGTTCATCCAGGCAAATTTTATGCTCTTCCCCAAGCTCCACAGCAGTTCAAACAGCTTTTAATGGTCGGTGGTGTCCCTAGGTATTATCAGATTGCAACCTGTTTCCGGGACGAAGACCCAAGAGCCGATAGATTATATGGCGATTTTTACCAACTCGATCTAGAAATGGCATTTGTTGATGACGGTGAAGAAGTTCGTAGGACAATGGAACCACTCATCAAACAATTAGTTGAACAGTTTGCAGGTAAGAAACTGTTGAGCCAGGATATTCCAAGGCTTTCGTATAGTGAATCAATGGATAGATTTGGTACAGATAAGCCTGATCTAAGATTTGAAATGGAGCTCGTTGACCTTACCAGTGAACTGGCCCAAAGCGAATTCTCGGTCTTTAGCTCGGCTGTCAAAGGCGGTGGAGTGGTGAAAGCAATTTGTGTTAAGACCGGTGCCAGTTTTAGTCGTTCACAGATAGATAAATATACCGAGATTGCCAAGAGTGAGGGAGCCAAAGGACTCGCCTATATTAGTCTTCAAGAGCAGCAACTAAAATCTCCAATACTCAAGTTCCTAAGTGAAGAAGAACAAAACGTCATTAAATCCAAAGTCGGATTAGAAGAAGGCGATATTGTTTTCTTTGGTGCCGACAGCAAAGCGATCGTAAACAAAACTCTTGGACGACTGCGTAATGAATTTGCTGAGGAGCTTAAGCTAAAAGATCCAGATACGGTAGCTCTCGTATGGGTTGTCGACTTCCCATTTTACGAATATGACAATAAGACTAAGAAGCTAGATTTTGGTCATAACCCATTCTCAATGCCTCTAGGTGGAGTCGAAGCACTGAAGGCCGAAGACAAAACCTCGATAATCGCCGATCAATTCGATATGGTTATGAATGGCTACGAGATTTGTTCTGGCGCAGTAAGAAACCACAATCCAGAAGTTATGTACCAAGTATTTGAAACACTTGGCTACGATAAACATTACGTAGATAGCAAATTTGGTGCGATGATTAATGCCTTTAAGTTTGGTGCTCCACCACATGCAGGTTGCGCCTTTGGTCTAGATAGAATCTTTATGGTACTAATTGGTGAAGATAACATTAGAGAAGTAGTGGCCTTCCCAAAAAACGGATCAGGCGTAGACACAATGATGAATTCGCCAAGCGAAGTTGAACCAGCTCAACTCAAAGAGCTAAACATCCGAACGAATATCTAGATACTATTTATTGTTTAGCGATTGCCAGATATACCAGCTGGCTACTGAGTTGTAGGGTGACCATTTATTAGTCTTACTTAGCTCCATCAAAGCCTCTTGTTCGGGTAATTCGCTTAGTCCATATAGTATTGAAGCACCACGTCTAATTCCTAAGTCTCCATAGGGGAGTACATTTAGCCTGCCCATACAAAAAATTAAGAACATATGACTCGACCACAGACCGATGCCCTTTACTTTAATTAACTCATCGATTATTAGCTGATCATCTAAATGGCTTATTTTATCTATTTCCAGTTCATTGGAAGATATTTTTTGACTTAAGTCTTTAACATAGTTTACTTTTGCGTTGCTAAGACCCGCCGCTCGTAGTTCCTCGTGATCTCTATCCAGTATTTGCTCTGGTGTAGGTAGGCCTTCACCAAAAAGAGCCAGGAATCTAGCAAATATTGTGCTAGCAGCCTTTACACTTAACTGCTGAGAAACTATAGCTCTTAGTAGGGCACCGTAGTAGTCTTTGTGCGGTTCTAGCTTGCAAGGGCCAAATCTTTCAATAAGATCTGCCATGACCGGATCAACTGTAGCCAAATATTGCTCTGCCTTAGCTAGATTATCTTTTGAGGCAATTTGTAGCTCGCTGTCCTTTGAGTCCATATATAGCCAGTATATCCTAGGTCGAAAACAGACTATACAGCTAAAATTTAGCTAGCAGGGTGTAAAATTTAAATTATGGATAATTCTAATGATTTAGATATGACTCCACCTACAGAGAGCAAAAACCAGTTCAACGAACTGCCGATTAAGGATTTTAGTTATGTCAATAATCCTGACCCTTCTCTGAAACCTCCCAAAAATAGACCAGCCAAATACCTGCTTATACTTTTACTTCTAGTACTGGTTATTGGTGGAGCACTTGCTTACAAACTGGTCAATGATCATAAATCCAAATCCAAAGTTACTAAGACTACAACAAGCCAAAGCTCAGCCCAATCAACTTCCAGTATTGGCGGCCCAACCACCAGTTATACCTCGACAGCATTTAGCCTCAGCGTAAACTATCCAAAGTCATGGGTCGTAAACTCAAGTAACTCAACTAGTCTAAGTTTTACGTCTCCATCTACAACCTTAAAATCTGATTTGGGCAAACGCACAAATGCCAAAGTAATACTAACGGTTGTGCCAATGGGCCAACTACAGTCACAGATTGCATCTAACGCGACTGTGGCAGTCTTACCGTCGCAGTTGTTCACCTACACCAATCCAACACCGAGCCAAGCAGCCCAAGCCTACTTAAGCTTCTTCCAGTACCCATCGACTAACGTAATCGGTGGAATGGACGCAATCTATATAACAGGGAATCTTGGGTACGTAAAAACGCAAACCGTAGTAGCAAATGACATAGCTAGTCTTAACCCACTTGTTTATATAACCTTCGTCCAGTGTTTGAATCAGACGTGTAGCCAAACCAAACCGCTAACTATTATTTCGAGCATGTGGAACGACAAAACTTTTCAGAGCCCAATCCTGAATATGGTTGAATCATTCTCCTTCACCTAAAGCAAAATAGTCTTAAAAAGCGCGAAAAAGCATAAACTTTGTTAGAATCATAAGTGACGACCGTAAAAGACTTATCATGCGTTTAAAGAGAAACAAAACTGACATAAAAGTGGAGTCACCCCTAAAGAATACTGAGGTGAACTCGTTTATTGTTGAACCAAAAAACGGAGTTGTGTCACCATCTCAAGTACCACGACCTACTATTAGCGGCAATACACCTGTACCAAGTCTTCCACCAATTACTAAAAAGCCTAAGCCAAAGAATTTTAGTGCGATGGAGGGCTTTGCTCCTGCTACTAGCAGCTTCAATGTTGTTCAAAGTAATGCCATACGGGATATACGCCCACCCGAGAAAAAGGTAGCGCCCCTACCAGTGGCAGCTGAAGCCATCCCGGTGGCCGTAGCTAAAAAGGCGCAGACATCAATGAAGGCTCCTATAGCACCAATTAGCCCAATAAAATCAGCATTAGTCAATGAACTGCCTGAAGATGATATTGATGATGACCAGACTGAAGATGCAATTGAAGACATCGTAATTAGCGAGAGTAACGAATTACTTGCCGCTCAAGATGCTGCTTTACTAAAAAGCCAAAAAGAAGTTAAGAAAAAGAAAAAAGACTCTAAAATTAAGCGAATATTAAAGAGTAAGTGGTTATATTTTAGCCTTGGCCTAATAGTAATAGCTATCTTTGCCGTTCCCTACAGTCGTTACTATATTCTTGGTAAGTTTGTAAAAAATGAGTATCAATTCAGTATCGTTGACAGCACTACTAACCAAAATATTAGTGGCGCAACAATAGATGTTGCCGGCCGACTGCTAACAACTGACAGTGATGGTCAAGCAAAGATCGTTCTCGGTCTTGGGCAATACAACTACACAGTTAAAAAGCCATACTACCAGACACAAAATGATTCTATGTTTATAGGTCTAACCAACAAAAAGGCGCCACCGATAAAACTAGCGGCAACCGGACGGCAAGTGCCGGTAACTGTTCTAAATATGATTAGTGGTAGACCACTATCTGGAGCTTTAGTGTCAGTGCTTGGGACGAATTCTAAGACAAACAAAGAGGGCTTAACCTATATAGTTCTACCCACCAGCAATAATGGTTACCTAGCTACTGTAACTGCTACTGATTACAACGCTGTTACGGCCAGGATACAGGTGAGCACCAACGTAAACACCAACACCGTTAGGATAGTGCCCAAGGGTAGCGTTTATTACCTGGCGAATAAGGATGGAAAAATTAATGTGGTTAAATCAAACCTTGATGGTAGCGACCAGCAAGTAGAGCTTGCCGGTACCGGTAGTGAACAGGCGAGTACTACCCATCTGTACTCATCCCCGGACTGGAAATATTTAGTTCTTGAGGCGCAAAGGTCTGGCACCCAAACAAGTCTTTACTATATAAATACCATCACTAACCAAACTACCGAGTTTGATGGTTCAGACGTTAATTTTAAAGTCATTGGCTGGAGTGGAAATCTATTCATCTATGACGAGGTATCAACTTCTGGAGACACGTCGGTCGCAGCCAGGGAACAAATTAAAAGCTTTAACCCACTCAATCAAAAGCTGATAGTTCTAGATCAAAACCTAGTTAATGGTAGCGGTTCAGATTATGCCTATCAGTCATTTTATAACTTTGAACTACTACCAACGCTTCTGGTCTACAATACCGAGTGGACGGTATCGGGGACTTTTGATCTTGGCTCGTCAACAGATGCAATTCGGGGCGTTGGCGCTAATGGGCTAAACAAAAAAGACTACTATACTTTTCCAGCAATTAGCACGGGATCAATTCAGGTAGCTAGATATGCACCTAGTGCTCTTTACTTTAATGTAGCGAACACTACTACTAACCAGAACTCATACTACAATTTTGCTAAGGGGGCAGTGACGGCTGACAGCAGTTTAAGCCCAACAACTTTTAGCCAGACATATCCACCGTACTATTTATCTCCATCTGGCGAGGCAACTCTTTGGACAACTTCACAAAACGGTCAGCTAACATCGTACAGCGGTGATCAAAATGGCCAAAACCAGAAGCTTGTTAGACTGCCAGCTGGGTTTAGTAGTTATCAGTGGTATGACAATGTATATATTCTGCTTTCACAAGCAGGTCAGCTGTATATTTCACCATCAATCGGTTCATTTAAGCCGACTCCAATAGGAAGCTTCATTGCTTCAAATTAAGCCAAGTTTCTCTTATACCACCAGCTATAGCCGAGTGATGCCAAAAAGCATACCCCAAAGAATATAGTTATTAACACACTCCAGCCAGCCAGATCCGGTGACCAGGACGGTGAGACAAAATCGAACTCATATAATGATTGATCAACCGATACTTGCTTAAGGTTATGAGTGTTAATGTAGTTTTCAATACAAGGTATTCTATACCTACCGGAAAATCCAGTTGGTACTTGGGCCTGGCAGTAGTTCTCTGCATCAGAATATAATTGGGTATTTTCGGACGTTGTTTGCTGACCTTGCTGCTCGACTAGTCGCTTGTAAGTGTTCTCTAACTGAATCGGTGGGTAAACAGCATTTGGCCCAGTGCTAAGATTGGTGTTCATGTGACTTGTTACGTAGGCTTGGAGATTCTTTAAAGCTCCGCTAATATCACCATTATTTTGATCTGCGGCGTAAACTTCAGCCCGAAGTTTAATCATCTGTTCATTGTTAGAACGTAGGGCATAGATACAGATAGCCAATGAGATTAACGTCAGGATCAAGAAATATACTGGTTTAATCTTTTTAAAGCGCGCCGCTAGGTGATGAACTTTTCTTTTTTGCATTACAGCTTAAATTATATACCCCGGTAGACCCCCATGAGCCATTTATTGAATATATCGATACATTACGTCTTGCTATCAGCAATCAGATCACCGATACTGTAGGTGTTATGCACATACATTTTATCGCAATTGGTGGCGCTGGAATTGGACCATTGGCGCAGATTGCTCTTAAGGCTGGATACAGCGTAAGTGGCTCTGACATTCGTGACTCCGCTTACATTCGCTACCTAAAAGATCACGGTGTTTCAGATATTGAAATTGGACAAGATGAAAGCCTTATTGCTGCTGTACACGAACGTAATCCAATCGATTGGGTTGTGTATAGTTCGGCAGTAACTATGGTAGATAAATCACCGCCAATCTTAGAGTATTGTCGAAGTAATGCCATTAAGTATACAAAGCGTGATGAGTTTATTAATAAATTCATAAACGATAAAAACTTACAGATGATCGCCGTCGCAGGGACACACGGTAAAACTACCACTACAGCAATGTTGGTCTGGTTATTTAAGGGATTTAATTTGCCAATAAGCTATCTATTACCAGCAAAAGTTAACTACGGTGAAATGGGCGAATATGCTGAGGACTCAAGCTACTTTATATACGAAGCCGATGAGTTTGATCGCAACTTTTTGGCATTCAAGCCAGCCATAAGTCTAATTTCAGGCGTAAGTTACGATCATCAAGAAATTTATCCGACAGTCGACGATTACAAGCAGGCGTTTAAGGATTTCATAAAGGGCAGCACAAAGACTTATATTTGGGATCAAGATGCCAGCTATCTAGCAATCGATGGTGATGAACTTTTCATGCTTGATCATAATGACGAGCTGTTAAACAAGCTGACCATAGTAGGATTATATAATCGTTACGATGCCTTACTGGCAATCAACGCCTTCATATCAACTACGGACGTATCCTTGGAGCAAGCAATTAATAGGATGAACAATTTCCCTGGGCTAAGTAGGCGGATGGAAGAAATTGCACCAAACCTTTATTCAGATTATGCTCATACACCAGAAAAAATAGTTGGCGCAATGAGTGCCGCGAGTGAGATCGCTGCTAAAAGCAACCAAAAACTAGTAATTATTTATGAGCCTTTAACCAATCGTCGCCAGGCCTACATGGCCGGAGAGTATAAAGACTGTTTTAAGGGCGCCTCAAAACTTTACTGGCTACCAAGTTACTTAGCCAGAGAAGATCCCGCTCAGAAAATTATTAAACCCGAAGAGTTAATAGCTAAGCTCACCGATCCAAGTATTGCAGAACCAGCTATGCCAGATTCTAAACTCAAGGAACTTATAGACATGCACTTAAGCCAGGGTGATATGGTGGTTGCTATGGCCGGAGGTGGTGGCGGGAGCCTTGACGACTGGCTGCGCGAACAATATCCGGCCTAGTTTATTCTAAATGCGCCTTGTCGTAACACTTCAATTGCATCGTCGATGACTCTAACGATTGTTGATGGCTGACTATTCCCGATGTCGCCCCCATCAATATAAAAGTCGATATTCCCTGGAAAGTATTCTTTGACTTCAGCGATATTTCTGGCAGTTGGCTGTCCAGGCAGGTTAGCACTGGAAGTTAGTAATGGCCCAGTCTGCTTTAGTATTTCAATTAACTTTTCATCATCGGGTAATCTAACGGCCAGACCATTTGTCCCCAGATGAAGGTATTTAAGTTCCTCGCCGCACGGGACAACAACACTTAAAGCTGCTGGCCATAAATCTTTAACGGCAGATAAGTATCTTCTTTTAAGTCCTAGATCAACCAGCTGATCAATACTCATAGCTATGACCGTGCCTGGCTTATTCTGACGGCCTTTTAGGCTATATAACTTGCTTACTGACTCTTTGTCCAGCGCTCTCGCTACAAGCCCGTAGACGGTGTCTGTCGGCATAATACCAACAGCGCCTGGTTGACTTAAAGATTTAGTAACTTGATTCATATACAGATCTATAGCTAATTCTAACTACTTTTCTTATATGCAAGTAGAGCAATAGCAATCAGCACAATAATTGCCACAATGCCAAGTATGACGGCAATGTTTGATGAGCTAGACTTGTGCTTAGTTTTTTTAGGTTGTTCTACGATGTTCTGCTGCTCAGCTGCTTGTCTAGCGGGTTGCTGAGCACTGTTCATTGGCGTGACCTGGTCGATTACTTTAGTTTGCTCTGGCTGCACAGCAACAGGTTGTTGGTTAGTATCTTCCATCTAATTAGTAGCGCCTTTTCTTTAACTTTTATACTTTGCAAACCAGGTCATAAGTACGGTTATACAAAACCAGTTTGGGATAGCAATTAGTAAGGCTAAACCTATATTATCCAGATAGTAAACAGGAGCATAGATGCTATATATCAAATATGCAAGGTACGGAATATAGGTTAACGCACCATAGACATTGATTGGAATGTAACTGTGCCTTAAAGGCTTATACCAAGCTTTATTAGTTTTGCTCATAATATTTATAGCTATAAGTATATTTAAAAACCCCTCTTTTATCAAAAGGGGTTTTTAAGCTAAGGCCTTAGCCAACTAGGAACTTTACGGTTTTGTAGTAGTAGGGCTACTTGTTTGCGGGGCTGCTTGAGGCGTGCCAGTCGAAGATGAAGCGCTTTGATCGCTACACTTCTGACCATTTGGGTTGGCCTTTTCAAAGGTTACCACTGCTTTTGCTACCTGACCGCTAGGAGATAGATTCTCCCAGAAAGTAATCTGTGATCGGTTAATGATCATTTGATCAAGTGGAGCGTGAAGTTCACATCCAAGCTTTACCAAGGAAACACTAGTGTTTGCGCTTGATGTTGTGCTGGACGAACTGCCGCTACTTGTTTGTAGGTAGTAAATGTTGTCAAGAACACCATAACTACTGTTTAGAGTCTTCAAGTTACCGAAGTATACCTGACCAGTATTTAAGAACACTGCCTGTAGTTTGTTTGTGTCTATGTAGTTACTTTCACCCTTAGCCTGAGCATTACTACTCCCAAAAGCCAAAAATACTAGTAGACCGATTAGAACAACGACAATACCGAGCATGAATATAGCTTGTACGATCTTCATGCCTCTTCCGTCGCTGGAACTCTTACTTTTATGACTGTTTCCTGCAGAACCAAATGAGCTAGCCTGTTGGCCATTAGGTGCTGCACTTTGTGGTTGTTGAGGACCACGATTCGATAAATCCATATTTTATTTCCTTCCACCCCTATAGTTTTTATGGTTACTGAATTAGTGTATTACAGCAACCTGGTGTATGCAAGTAAAAAGCTGTGTATTTCTAGATAATTATTGTGGCTTTTATATGGCTATTAGCTGAATAATAATAGATTAAGGGGTTGACAAATAAAATGACCCAAGAGTATGTTAGGGGTACACTACTAATTATAAGAGAGGGAGAACTAAACATATGGCATACCAGCATACGAACTCTAAAGGCGTAACTTATCACCTTAATTCAAAGGAAGTTACACTACGCGGTGGCAAGAAGCAAGTTATCTATTACTTCAGCAAAGATTCACGACCTGAGGCAACTGACTTGCCAAAAGGTTACGAAGTTAACGAAAACCCACGAAACGGTTTTCTAACTGTCAAGCGCTCAGCTTAGTCCTTTAAGACTATATTAAGTAACGCTTGAACTATAAGGCTCGGTATTAATTTACCGAGCCTTATTTTATTAATTAACATCTAGACTGATATAATTGGATTCATAATATGGCTCAACCAATCTTGAAAATTAAGAACTTAAAGAAGTTCTATGACGATAAACCAGCTGTAAATGGCATATCGTTTGAAGTCGAAGAGGGTGAGATATTTGGCATTCTAGGACCTAATGGTGCCGGCAAGACAACCACCTTGGAAATGATCGAAACATTGCGTGAGATCGATGAAGGGACAATAACACTCGATGGCCTTGATGTTAAAACTCAGCCTGAAGAAGTTAAAAAAATAATTGGCGTCCAACCACAAAGCCCTTCGTTCCAAGATAAACAAAAACTGACTGAAATAATTGAGCAGTTTTCTGCGGCTTATGGTGAACGGGTCAAACCCCAACAATTCCTAGACGATGTTCAGTTAGGTGAAAAATCAAATAGCTTTGCCGAGCAATTAAGTGGCGGGCAACGACAAAGGCTTAGTATTGCCGCAGCTCTGGTACACAGCCCTAAAGTATTTTTCCTAGATGAACCAACAACTGGCCTTGATCCACAAGCAAGGCGTAATTTATGGGGACTTATTAAAATGGTTCGTGATCGTGGAGTAACAGTAATTATGACTACTCATTATCTTGACGAAGCCGAGCTACTTTGTGATCGAGTAGCAATAATGGACACTGGAAAGATAATTGCCCTGGATACGCCTCATAATTTAATCAAACAGTTACTAAAGCGTGGATTCAAGAAAGAACAACAGGTTGAGCAAGCTAACCTTGATGATGTATTTATTGATCTAACCGGCAAGGCGTTAAGAGATTAGTCATGGCTAGCACTAGCAAGAAACCACTTACCCCATGGCAGAAGAAAATATACACCGTATTAATTTTCACTAAGCTAAGTACTAAGCGATTTTTTAGAGACCGCTTGGCACTATTTTTTACTATTCTTTTTCCATTAATATTTCTGTTCGTTTTCGGTAGTCTATCCAAAGGCGGGGGGAGCGTATCATTTCGGGTAGCTGTTATAAATGAGTCCAATTCTCCGTACTCGAAAGTCTTTGTCCAAGAAATAGGAAAACAAAAAGTATACAAGGTAGATAGCTCTGTTACTACACTGGCTCAGGCCCAGGATAAGATGGGAAAGAGTCAGCTTGACGGGACTATAGTATTACCTAAAGACTTTGGTAGTGTGGCACCAGGGACAACTGTTCCAACAGGGCAAATACAAGTTCTCTATACTCAAAATGATCAAGTTTCAGGGGATACATTAACGTCGGTATTGCAGGCTCAGCTTAAGGAAATAAATGGTAAATTTGTTGAACAGAAAGTTCCATTCAGTGTTGTCGGTAAGCAAATCAATGAGCAGAGCCTTACTACCTTTGACTATACATTTGCTGGCCTTCTCGGGTTTTCAATAATAGGTATAGGTATATTCGGCCCGATAAATATTTTCCCAGAGCTTAAGAAGCAGGGGATACTTAGACGTCTACACACTACCCCAATAAGGGTTTGGCAGTACTTCATGGCCACTATGTTCAGCCAGGCGATTACTGGAACTCTATCAATTGCTATCCAATTTGTGGTTGCTATAACTGTTTTCCATCTTAAGATTGACGGTAATTTATTAGCGATTCTGGTATATACAGTACTTTGTATCTTTATGATACTAGGCATAGGCCTAGCGATAGGTGGGTGGGCCAAGAATGAGCGGCAGGCGGCACCACTTAGCAACATAATAGTATTCCCGATGCTGTTTTTGTCTGGCACTTTCTTCCCAAGATTTGAAATGCCACATTGGCTACAAACGATAACTAACTACTTACCACTAACCCCTGTGATCGATGGTTTAAGAATGCTAACCACAGAGGGCAAATCATTATTTGAAATCGGCCCTCAGTTAGCCCTAGTCGGTATTTGGATGATCATTATTTACGCTATCGCTTTCAGGGTCTTCCGCTGGGAATAAGTGGCCATAGCGCTATTGCTAAATACTGCATTTAGTAGTATAATATAGACATGCAAGATTCAAGCTTCTCACATAATGGCTACCCGTCGCGCCCCTTCAATGATCTGTCTCGTGTAGAGCATGCAATTCTTAGACGAGAACAAGGAGCAGTACAAGCTGAGCTTTTTGCAGAGCATACTCAATTTGCAGGAGAAGTTGCAATTACAGAGGGCTCTGGCCCGGTGAGCGTAACTGACACCGAACTCATCGTACCAGAAACGACAGTCGCAGGCCCACAAGTTGAGCTGGATTTAGTATTTGACCAGCCTGATAAAGACGACCCTGAATCTGGAGGCGCACTCGGTGAAGAGTTTGATATTGCCGAAAGGTTATTCGGTGCAGTTCAGGAAGGTAGGGAGCTATCAGGTATACCACGTGGCGCCTCTCCGAAAGCCGAAGAGCTTACTGGTCTATCTGGCATAAAAGCTGCTGGTGCTTCATATAGTAGGGCCGAAAAGAAATAGCTAAACTCGTAAAATAGATCAAATTATAGTGAGGAGACTTTATGGCTTCAAGCCAAGGCCCAGAACAACCTACATTGTACGTTCGCGCCATTGAATCTGGGCAGATGATTGCACATGATTTTTCGCTTGACGGTCTAGTAGCAGTATCTACGGCTGAGAGTAATCTTCATTTCCAAAATGTTCTTACCTACGTTAGACGCTCAATGATGTTAAGAGATACCGTAGGGCCGGTGACTCCAGAGATGGAGACGCAAAGAGAAGAATATAATCGTTTAGCCAGGGAAAGCTACGATATGGCTACCGGAATAGATAAGCTATTTCCTGCTTTTAGACATCGAGAAATAACCAGGGAAAGGGCATCGCACTTTTTAAATTATCAAAAGGTTACCGATAGATATTACTTGGCCCCAGATAGACTTCGAGCCGCCTTTATCAGAAGACACGAACTAGTGGATAGTTTTAGGCGTGAACAGTGGTTTAGGAAATCTAGAGCCAATCGTGAGAGGGGGATACATCTTCCTAAAAGGCTTGTAGTAGAGCCAAAACGAGGCACTCTTAGTGCCGAAGAGCTTACGCTTAATGATCAGGAAAGAATGTCCGCAAGCTATAGAGATACACGAGCAGGATTTTTGCCTACCACCGATAAGGAAAAAACTTTTGTGCTTGGGGCGCTAAATTATCTAAACAACCCCGATTTTCCTTTGTATATGACCAATCAATTGTTAGAAGTAATAAATAGAACGATGAGAATAAAAAAGAACCCAGAAATCGATTATCTAGATCGTGACCGGGTAACCATCACTCTAGTCTATGAATTAGAAGATTATATTAAGAATGCCGTTGCATCTAGGGCAGCTTTAGAGGAACTTGATCTGAGACTTATAGACTGTGTAAATACCAGAGTTACCGTGGCCGAGGAAGCTGAGCAACTCGCAGGAACTGAGGCTGGACTGATAGCCTTACTTCGCTACATCGACCTAAAGAAATATATGGATCATGGCGTTGGCGAGGTGTTTGCTAGACCAACTAAATTTACCGATGACGCTAGGGTAATGGATCGTGGCGAAGGTAAACATAAGACCGTCAATGACCAGTACACAAGCCCAGTAAATGACGAAGATGAGGTGCGTCGTATTCTAGCAGTAGTAGGTAATATGAAAATTGGTGAGATTAGGGGCGAGATTACATCAGCTATTATCGATCAGTCAAGACGAGAGAGTTTCCATAAACAAATACTTGAGCAAATCGCCAACCCGCCAGCCGACCTACCAGGCCCAGCGAGACGTGCGCTTAATAAAACTACTGAGTTGGCAAGAGAGATCTATACATCAATCTATCCTCCAGAAATAAAGGATGAAGTATCATAGATCCTATGTTGGCTATATCGAAACTAAAAAAACCAATCTTTATATTAGCGCCAATGTATGACGTTACTGACACGGTATTTCGTCAGATTATTGCTGACTTAGCACCTCCAGATCTATTTTTTACAGAGTTTGTTAATGTCGATGGTCTACAAAGTAAGGGACGGCAAGAAATCATTAGCTACCTAGACTTTAGCCCAAAAGAGAAACCAATTATTGCTCAGGTATGGGGACTGCAGCCAGAAAACTATTTTAAAACAGTAAAAGAACTCAGTGCTATGGGATTTGCCGGGATAGATATAAATATGGGTTGTCCAGCAAAACCAGTAGTTAAAAACGGTGCCTGTGTCGCCCTTATCAATAATAGAGACTTAGCAAAAGAAATAATTCAAGCTACCAAAGAAGGCTTGGGTGAAGGCATGAGCTTAAGTGTTAAGACTAGACTTGGATTTAACGATATAGACTACACATGGCACGAATTTTTGCTCGGACAAGATCTGGATATGTTAATCGTTCATGGAAGAACCAAAAAAGAAATGAGCAAGGTGCCAGCTAACTGGGAAGCAATAAGTGAAGTAAGAAAGCTTAGAGATAAAATGTCGACGGATACTTTAATAATCGGCAATGGTGATGTTATGAGTAGAGTCCAAGGTAACGAGCTAGTAAATAAGTATGAGCTAGATGGCGTTATGATCGGCCGCGGAATATTCAGTGATCCGTATATCTTCTCTGAATCTAGTCCGTGGGAAAATTTATCTCCGGAAGAAAAGATAAAGTTATTTAAGAAGCACATTCAGCTATTTGAAGAGACCTGGAAGGGGACAAAACCAACTCAGCTTCTTAATAAATTCTGCAAAGTATATATTAATAACTTCCCCAGAGCTAAGGAAATGAGAGAAAAACTTATGAATGCCAACTCCACTCAAGAGCTACTAAAAATGCTTTAGATTACAGCTATATCTTGCTAATGCCAAAAATTCTAGTTTGGTGGGGCATTTTGTACGAAGTTAGAACCATCCTGACATACAGTAATATTTAGCTTGAGTACCTGGTGACCTCACAATACGCTAGTGCTTGCATTAATTTACCAAGCTCTTATGATGTAATTAAAGGGAGATATATTTATGGCTATTTACGAAGATGGTTCGGTAGAACTCTGTCCAGGCTGTCCAGCACAGAACAATTATTTAGGAGAAGCTGACCAGGACTCGATAGTAGTAGCCGCCACGCGACAATCTACTGTAGAACGTGATAGGACTGAATACGTTTTCGAGTTAGAGGTTGGTTTTGTTGACCCCGAGGGTGGAAAGTCAGAAGTAATTACTGGCTGGACCCACGTGCCCAAGAATTCCTCAAAGCCAAGTAAGGGTCTAAGAAGAGCTGAAAGCATAGGCAAGCGTACTGCAAGGGGTCTTATCGAGAGGGTAAGTCATTGTAGCCAAGCTAGCGTTGACGGTGAGGGCAAAAGATCTTGTCCAGCATTTTCTCAAGATGTATTTAGGGCGATGGTTGATGAAGCACAACACCAACAACCTAGCTAGTAAAACTAGTATATATCATGCTGCCTGGTCATTCCTTTATAGATAGATCTACACCGGAATTGAACTAGGTTTATATTATTCAGCTTGAATTTGCTTAACTGCTTGTTCAAAGGCTTGCATATCAGTGTTTGCTTGGTTCTGAATTGTTGTATCTGATGAACATGCTGCCTGAGGATGAGTATAGAAGTAGTAATAGTTCCCGACTTTTACAGCATCGATAGTGTGTTCTGATAGGAGTGTTTGATTTGTTTGAGGATCAATGTCTGTCGGAGAAAACCGAGTTATCACGCCCTCGCTTACGTTGTTGGCAGCACACTGATCACTACTGTGTGATTGTACTGAGAGATAAGCATAGCCATTATTATAGTAGTAATATGCGTCAGAAATAGAACTTGTAAGAGGTATTTTTACTCCCCATTCTTTTATTACCATGTAGCTAGGCGTAGATGTTGTTGTGGTGTTCGTACTTTGGGTTTTTGGTTGTAATACAACCGTCTTAGTCACCGTAACAACCTTGGGCACAGTAGTCTTGTGATCCTTATATACCAAATATCCAACGCCACCTATAAGAACTAATACAAGAATTACTATCAATAACTCAACTACACTAAAACCTTTTTCGTTAAACTTAGACATAAAACAATCCTTAAGGTTTAAATATTTACCTTAAGAATAGTTCAATAACTAAAAGATCACAATAAGCATAAGAAGTTTGGTGGACTTGAATGGAGCTTTTTGGAACCAGGTTTACGAACAATTTAGAGCTTGGTATAGGGAGTTTCACCATGCTCCAGTTGATAAGCTGTTAGTAACTGTCAGAGCTTCATAGAACCACACTATCTATAAACATCTTTACGATGCCTAATCCGAAGTATGAGAATTTCATCGCCAGGTTTTAACAAAACAATCAGTCTGTATGCTCCGACACGAAACCTATGAGTAGCACCTATATATTTAACAAGTGGTGTTGCAAATTCTATAGGGCTTTCTGTACTTTGCCAATACAAGAGCCTTGCCTTTAACCGTGATTGGAAGATTCTTGGTAATTTTTCTAGGTCTTTTTTCGCTGACTCCGAGAAAATAAACTGCATAATGACCTAGTCTTTTATATTAGAAAATACTTCCTCAAGCGTATATGTTTTATCCGCTGCAGCAACCTTTAGGGTTGCCAAGAATTCAGTGTCTTGTGATTCTAGCAGGTCTTCTAAGTAGTCTAGGTCTATAAGAGCCAGATCAGGACGGCCCCGCTTAGTAATAATAGCCATCGTCTTTCCACCTCGGACTTTTTTTGCTATCTTTGAATAAGAATCACGAAGTTCTGTTGCCCCTACTATTGTAGTCATAACGCTATCCTTTCGTATATTCTAATTATACATTTCAAACGTATACTCTGTCAATAGAATAAGCTTTGTGGTGGGGCGCACTGAACCAAGCTAGAACGATTTTGCTAACTATTGCACCCAAGCCTAGCAAATAGCGGTACTATAAAACTGATGGTATTCTTAAATTGTGCAGAAAAATAAAAAAGTGCCCCAATAGGTGCGAGCCTAGTTATCTTGTCCTCAGCTTTTTATGCAAGCTATGGAATTTGGACAAAACTTATGGGTAGTTATCTTGGCGGCTACACAGCCTCTGCATTAAGAAGTATTTTGGTTCTAGTAATTCTTCTACCTGTCGCATTAATTTATAAAAGCCTCGGACCCTTTAAATTGAAGAAAACCTGGCCGTACTGGTTAGGTTTAATAGGCTTCTCATTCTTCATATGGGGACCTTTATATTACGCCATACTACATGCTGGAATTGGTATATCAATTAGCCTTAATTATGCATGTTACATAATTGGAATGTTCTTCTTCGGTTGGTTATTTGCTAACGAAAAATTCACAAAAGACAAGTTAATATCAGTAATCTTAGGAATTATAGGTATAAGTTTTATTTTCGGTCATAGTTTGTCGCACTTGGGCTGGATGCCTCTGAGTGCCGCGGCTTTAAGTGGAGCCTGTGCAGCTGGTGTGACGTTTTTCACTAAAATCATCCCTTATAAGACTACTCAGACAACAGTATCACTCTGGGTGTCGGCAGCTATAGCCAATACAATCATGATTTTTGTAGTGCATGAAAGAGTACCATCAGTAGCCTGGAGTAAAGAATGGTTCTACTTATTAATTTTTGCTATAGCATCAATAATCGCTTCCTGGTGCTTGATTAGGGGACTCAAGTTAATTGATGCTGGAGCTGCTGGCATACTCGGTCTCTCAGAAATAATTTTTGGAGTATTATTTGGTGTAGTTTTTTTTCACGAAAGTCTTGGTTTAATAGAAATTATTGGGGTAGCAGTAATTCTATCAGCAGCGGCAATACCCTACTTAAAGGATTACAGGGCTAATAATAAGAAAGTTACTTCATAAGGACAGAAAATGGTCTAGTGAGTAAACTTTATATATCATTGGTGGGGGTGGGTTGGATGAAATGGCACCAACTTAAGGCTGAGCTAGTAGGGATGTGGAGAATACACAAGCCAATCCAAGATGCTAGGCTTTGATACTAATAGTTTGATGCACGAACTAGTTTTTATAGTTAGCTAAACAAGATAACTTAACTAGAGATGGCTTTCATTATTCTGATCAATATCCGATATTTTTTGTTGAGTTGTATCGGCAGTGCTTTGATTATTTACAGTTTGGAGGTTCGCTTTTTTCTTATTAAAGTAACTTAAGGTGAAGAAAATACCCGAGATGAGACCCCCAATAATTAATGCAGGTATTGCTAATTCAAAACTAATTTTACCCTGGAGTAGTTGATCAAATACATTTGGAGCAATACTTATACGATCGCTATAAGAGCTAAAGCCTCCTAATTCATCCTGAAAAGCCACACTTAGAGTTGAATTAGATGGAACTGATTGACCGATGTTTAGACTGACTATTCCATTGCTGTCTGTATTAACGGTTTTTTGGAAGATTATCTTGTCTGACGGCTCAAGTCCTCCAACACCATAAGTCACAGAAACTTTCATTGGCGAGTTTTTGAGCGGACTGTTTTTCTTATATGCTCTGAATGTGAGTTTATTTGTAAACCCTACAATAATCTTTTTACCATTTACGGGCTTAATAGTGTAGTTAGTTTGACCAGTTATACCTGAATTCCAATTCGGTTCAAAATATACACCTCTTATGCAAGAAGTGCTCGGGTCTGCTGTTTTTGTTACTAGGGTAAACTGTGAGTTATTAGGTATGGTGTTTATGAAATTTGCAGGAGCATTTATCAGGGCTGAGGAATAATAATACTTAACGTCACTGCAAAGTTGTCTTGATGCAGTTACGCCCTTAGTGCTATTTCCAGCATGATATGTCAATGTGATTATGCCATTGTTGCTTTGGGCCGAGTCGAAATTAACAGTTCCAATTACTCCTGTAGTGGGGATAGGATATATTTGTGAAGTTACCTCAGGAGGTGCTGCTAAAGCATCAATACTGATCAGTGTATACGGGAAGATGACGACAGATAGAATCAGTATATATTTTAGCCGTTTCATTATGCGGAGTATACCAGATTTATGTTCAAGCAATAATGTCTATGCCTAATAGACAATTGTAGGATTCACTATATAAACAAGCATAATCGGAATGGTGGACCTATTAGAAAAAGATTTACACTTAATTACAGAAGAGTTAGTTAGATGGCGAGTTATCATCGGTGATAAATACCTTACATATTTTATGAGAAAGGACTCAAACAGATTGCTTGATGTGCCTCAGGGTCTTAACACTAGTTAGAGTTTACTAATATTAACCTCAAAGCTAATACTCACTTCTTCTAGGAACTGTTTTAAACTTATGGTCATTATTCCAAAGTTCTTGCAAGCAGCAGGTAAATTCGTAGTCTTATTTTGGTTCTCCTGAGTAACTAAAATGAATTCTTTCTCATTTTCTGACTTATTATTATCTATCGCTAAAGCAACTAACCAAGGATCTGCATCTTCTTTTTCATTTTCTGGTTTTACGAGCTTAGGGTACTTTTGTACAACTTCAATCATATAAGCAACCTGTTCTGGTGTTTCTAGTGGGAAGTACTCCTTTTTAGGTGCTAACCATGCAGAAACTTTGTCTGGATCTTTTGAGGCACTAACGATTTCTTCATAAACATACCTATGAGATATTATCTTACCGCTAGTTAGTAACTCGTCCAGCTTATCCCAAACTGGCTTAGGAATTTCAATTGAATTTTCATTTATTCTATTTAATTCTATAAATATACTGGAATCAATTATATATATTCGCTCTGTCTCAGCGGGCTGGTTCATCTAAGTATCCTGCCTACTTAACCCCGCCACCTTTAACCCTAATACATCTCTAACTACCGAAGGACTTAATCTCTGTGAATCATATTCAGTTATAACAAAATCAAAGAATTTATTACCTCGTTGACTTTTACTGGTAAGAATTGGAGCGGGACCACCAGTAGAATCTCGTTTTTTATACTCCCTCTTCTTAGCTTGAATTATTGCCATTAATTCTTTGTATAGTGAATCCTCTATCAAATCTAAGTTATGACATCTAATCAGAAATGCTTCTGCACTCACTCCTAAACTAGCAGCATTAGTTTTTAGCTCCTCGTAAGATATGGGAGGTATTACTTCGTCCTTGGGCATTAAGAATTCTGCTGCAAAGTGATTGCACTTTGCTTCGTTACCATAGGGGGTTCTTGCTCCATTATCAGTAAAACAAATTCCCGATTCACCTCCTATAATATGTGCTAGCTCATGAAATATAGTAAAGACTTTGCGGTTGTCAGATATTTTGCTATTTAGGGTTATAGCAAAAGGTTTACCTGTTTCTATATAGCTAAAGCCATCGAATTCTTCATTCTCTATAGGAAACTGGAATACAAAAATGCCTAGTTTTTCTTCAACCTTATGACGCCAGTACATAAAATTATTATTTCTAATTCTTCTTTGTTGAATAACAGAAGTGCCTAAAAGGTCCCTTAAGTACAAGCTTTGGTTTTCTTTGGTCAATCTAATATCTTTTAACCACTGGTATTGTTCTTCAATTTGTTTATTATTTACAGCGTCTCTATATAAAGCAAGATAACGACTAGTCCGTCTTATTGCCAATAATGTGTCTCTGTGCAATCCTTTTTGAGTTGAATTAAGATTACGATAATCATTTGGTTTTTTAACCTTACTAGGGACATCATTTAAAAAGAATGTAGGAACTTGTCTTTTATAGAATTTTGCAATTCTTCTTAGGTCTGTATACTTTAAGTCCTTACCACTAGACTCCCAAGCTTGAACGACTGCTTCGTCAGTATTAAGATGGTTGGCCGTATCACTTACATCAAAACCTAGCTCATTTCTAGCCCAAATGAGTATTTTTGGGTTTACATCTACTTTAAACACGCTCATCTACACAAACCTCTATTGGTCTTATTCTAGCAGACTTAAGCCAATATAATATTTACGTCGCACATTCTCTATCTTACGACGTATCTTAACAGAGGTAAGGTCATTTATTTAACGACAAATGGCTTTGTCAAGGCTGTGATAAATTTTCATTACCCCTGTTAAAAAACATATTATACAATGTTGATATTTTTCACTACTTTGCTATAAACTTAGCTATAAATAGTTCTTAGAAATTGACAAGTATAGCAAAAGTAGAGTATTTTAAATGTAATAAAATAGAACAAAAAAGAATCGAAAATCAAAAGGAAAAAGTATGTCTGAAGATGCTCCACAAGCTGAAATACCAAAGCCAGAAGGAACCGAACACCAACAAGTCATAGAACCACATTCAGTGATGACAGAAGGAGTCCACATTCCTGTTTCAGAACATACAGAATTCCCTGACACGTCTGTGACCGATGAAGAAAAGGCACACGAAATGGCTATTGCCGAGAATGCCAGAAGAGATGAAATGCGTGCAGATTATATTAGTGAATCTGAGAGTGCGGGAAAAGATCCTGAAGATCCTATTACGCTAAGGTCACAAAAGGTAGCAGAAAAGGTTATGGGTAATTCGGCAGCAGAACGTCAAGCAGATATTTATGACGGCGTGCCTGTTTCAGAATCTTCAAGCGTTGAACATACCCAAGACGAAAGCTCTAATTCTCATGAAGAAATTAGACCAGTTAATGAAATTGCATTAAATGGAGATGGACTTTATGGAAGTCGAGGACTTGCAGCACTATATGATAAATTCAGGGACTATGTTGGAAAAGGTGGAGAAACAGAACCACAAGTTGAGCTCACTAACGAGGGACTTACAAGCTTGTATGACGCCTTAATCTATCACTTTAAAGATATTGAATACCCTCGTGAACTAGGTCATAAAGCTATATTATTAAAATCGATCCCCGAAACTCAGCTTAATGAGTTTATCACTAGAACCGACAGGCTTGGCAGCATCATCGAAAATTATGGTTTAGACGAACCAGATGGCTCAGATGAACTTATTGATATAGCAGAAAAACTTGCTGGTAAAGATAACAGAATTATGGATCAGTTGTATTGGGAAGGTGGAATTCATACCGCTCCAACAGTAATATTAGAGACATTGATAAAAGCAGAAGCTCAAGCTAAAAGAGGAATCTTTTCAAGGTTTCAGGGCAAACAGCTAGTTGCTAATTATTTACTACACTACTTTGATGATGGCAGAAAAGCTCATCAGGAAAGCCAAGATGAAATGGGTCTTGATTTAACTTATGATGATGTCACTGAGCGAAAAGGTAGAATAACTTCTGAAGTTAAGATCATTACACCACCTGAAGTTCAGTCAAGAAAAGATAAGCTTAAAAAAGCTATAGAGAAATCATTGTCTGAGCTCCCTACGAAATCTGACGGAGAATAATTTGAGAAGTAACTCTAGGTTAATTTGCGAAATGGTTTACTATTGAAGAAGCATTTAGCTACCTTCAGCATATGATATTAAGAAAGTACTAGAGAGGTAAACTAAATAAATGTCCGTAAAACACGATATACCCCTAAAAACTCAAACTACTTCATCAAATTGCGTTCAAACATCTACATCTCAATTTCTTAGTTTTTACGAAATTAATATTAGTCCTGAAGATATAGAAAAGGATATACCCGTAAGAACAAACTCTGAAGACAAGCCTATGGGTACCTTACTTGCGGATATTGGAACGTGGTTTATAAAATCTTATGGCTTAAAAGCTAAGATGCACGTTTTTGATGTTCAGATAATTGATCGAACATGGTCATCTTTATCTCAGTCCGAGCTACTAACTGAAATGAAAAAAGTTCAAGAAGAAGGGATAAGTACTGCACTTTCACCTCTCTCCGCCATTTTAATAGATGCCTATGTAAAATATCTTGAGTCTGGCGGACTAATAGACATTGCTAAATGCACTAACAAATTATTACAAGAGCTACTAGATAAGGGTCCCGTCATCGCAATAATTAGCTTTAATTATATGTATGATTATCCGAGGCTTTCCTATGATAAAAGTATTAAGAACTACGTGCCTGACACTATTGACGGTAAAGTAGTTGAACATGCCATTGTGCTAACTGGCTATGAGAATGGAACTTATCTCTATAATGACCCTGATGCTGAAAAAGGTGGTCAACACCAAGTAGATGAGGATATTTTAATAGGAGCCATTTGCACATCTCAGATAAACTCAGATAATTACCTTTTAAGCGTGGAGAAAGTTTAACTATATGACCTTAAAAACTGTTAGTGGCAAAGATTTAAACCCAATTGGAATAGGTACTTGGGATGTTAATAGTAAAAGAAATCCTGATAATTTATCAAGTAAGTATGGTGGTGTAGACCCAGTTAAGGGTAATGAAGACAAAGCTATAGAAGCTATACGTTATTCAATATCTAAAGGACAAAATAACATAGACTGTGCTGAGCTATACGGAAGTTTTTATACAGATGAAGTAGTCGGTCAAGCGATTGAAGGTCAGTCACGTAATGACATATTCATTGGTGATAAATTATGGAAGACAAGTCTGGCTAATGGTACTGTTCGGCCCACTTTTGACAATATGTTGCAGAAACTTAAAACAGACTACTTAGATATGTTGACTATCCACGCTCCGTTTGCAGACACGCCTTGGCAAGAAGCTATCCCCCAAATTGACGAGCTTATTAACGAAGGTGTTGTTCATCATTTCGGAGTAAGTAACTTTAGTATAGAACAAATGAAAGAAGCTATGTCTCTTTCTAGGCATCCTCTAGAGGCAAACCAGATGAACTTTAATCTGTTGTATCGTGACGAAGTTAACCAAGAATTTGTCGATTTTTGTGAGGAAAATAACATTGCAATAATAGCCTATCAGCCTATAAAGCGAGGTGAAGTAATGCATAATGAAACTATTATTAAGATTGCCCAACAACATTCTGCTACTCCTGCACAAGTAGCACTGGCTTGGCTTTTACGGTTAGAAGCTATGCCAATACCTAAGGCACTGTCAAAAGAGCACATTGACGAGAATTTTGAAGCTCTAAATTTAAAGTTAACAGATGAAGAATTTGCTGAACTTAATGCTATATAAGTAAAAAGAAGGCACAAGGATTCTTAGCACGCTATTGTTGAAGCGACTATTAGCTCACAATAGTAATATGTCTATAAAACAAGTTGGTAGACCAACAGTAATAACTAAAATAACTGTCCAAAAACTAGAACAGGCTCTTAGGGACGGTTTTACTGTTGAAAGAGCTTGTAGCCTATCTGGTATTAGCCGTAGCACTTATTATGCCCACCTACATACCGACACTACCTTTATGAACAAAATGGAACTATCTCAATCGTGGGCTACTGAACGAGCAAAGCAAGTTGTTATCCAAGAAATTAACAAGGGCAACTTAAAAGCTTCTCAGTGGTGGCTAGAACGCAAGCTAAGGGCTGAGTTTAGTCTTAACCCACCCCCAATCACTCCGCAAGATGATGGCAACGAGTTCGTAAACCAGTATTTTGACGGCAATCAAGAAAAGTTCTTGAACTTTATGTCGAAGACCATTGAAGCCATGCGAGAGCCTATTAAAACTCAGGTGTAATAAATAATACACCAATAAATACTTGCTACTTTGTCCAATTAGGTCTACTATGATTGCACATTTGACGGAAGCTGGACACAGCTACTAAAACAAATATGTTCGTTAGGTTAGTAGGAGAAGTAGAAGTTAAGGACTAGTGGCTATTTCGGTAGACCATTAGGTAGGCAGTTCTACAATTTCTCGTCTACGCAGATTGCTACATTAGACCCTGCCCCGATGTGTGCAGCAATCACCAGACACACCAGTTACAAATAGATTACTTAGCTCTTTGGATACTAAGCCTGTTTCAGATTTGTCAAAGAAATCTCAACCAGACCAGAAAAAAGAGTTACCATATAAATTACAGCTAAAGCAGAATACTATTCTTTGGGCTGAGTATTTATATCGTGAATATAAAAGAGAAAAGTCTGCACTAGGAGAGGATAATCAAAAACCTACACATCATGATGACGTTATCTAGATTAACTATTAAGTGTAGTGAAAGCAGTCTCTGTTCCGTGTCATGCGGTGTAGGTCAGAGGCTGCTCTTACTGGTCTGGAGTAGTTATGTCTGAAGCAATAGCTATAAGAAGAGTATCTTCTAAGAAGCAGCAAGAAAATAATCATAGCCTTGAACAACAAGACAGCAGTGTTCAGAATATGGCAGCAGTTTTAGATACCGTTATTGTTATGGAGTGGGCTATGGCTACGTCAGCGAAAAAAGGCAAAAACTTAAAAAGAAAAGACCTCCAAGCTGCATTAAGTTTCTGTAGATATAACCGAAAGGTTAAATACCTTTTGATCGATAAGGTAAGTCGCTTTATGAGAGAACTGGAAATGACTTTTTACTATAAGGTTGAATTTAAAAAACTAGACGTCAAGCTAATCTTCTGTGACCCGTCACAGCAAGAACTTAATGGTGATAATGCAAAGGCAAGCTATGAACTTGCAAGAAAAGGTTATGATGCTGAAGTTGAAAATGAAGAAAGATCAAATACTTCATTTACAAAAATGAAAGCTAGAGTTGACTTAGGCTATTATCCTTTCTATCCTCATCAAGGATATAAAAAAACAGATGCGGAGGACGGTCTACACGTACCAGATCAGCCCCGCTATAATTTATTGAAACAAGCTTTAAGATCCATTGCTAACTTTGATATGACAGTAAAAGAAGCGTTGCTGTGGCTCACTGCAAACGGATACAGAACCCCAAGAACATACCGAAAGGATAAAGAAGGACATCGTGTTCAAAAAGGAAATAAAAAGCTTGATAGAGATACTTTTGAAAATCATATATTAGTAAAACCATACTATGCGGGCACAGTCGAAGTCAGTGATTGGCCTATTAACAAACACGGTCTCCACAAGGCGATGATTACTCCCGAAGAACATGAAACAATTGTTGCCATTGTTAAGGGCAGAAAGATTCGTAGAATTAAAAAGAATAATCCTGATTTTCCATTAAACAGAGCCATACACTACCCGTGTAGACATCTAAATGGAAAGATTGTGGGAATAAATCACTCAAATGGTAAGGGATGGACTAGGAAAGACTATATGTGCAGAGCATGTAAGAAATGTATGCCACAAGAACTTGTTCATGAATCATTAAATGATACTTTGTGTCGAATAAAACCTACAGATAAGAGCAAACGAGAACTAAAAACTGCTCTTAGGAATACTTGGAATAAAAATGAAGAATACCGTATATCAATGACTAGACAACTAAAATACAGATTAGTTGAGCTAGAGAATAAGAAAAGCGAGTTCATAAATACCCTATCAGTAAATCCTGACATTGCTGAAGATATTAAAAGTGAAATATATAAAATTAAGCTCGAAATAGTTAATATCAAAAAAGAAATTAATGACTTAGGTAAAGTTGAGGAAGATTTTACTGAGTTCTTGGATTACTCCTTAAACTACATAGAAAATATGAGAGATAAATGGTGGGAATTACCTAGTGATGGCCTTAATGAGTGTAAACAACTACTTTTTCAAGACGTAATATTAGTAAATCAAGATGGAAAAGTTTACACCCCTGAATTAAGCACCATCTTCTCCTTATTCAAACAAAAGAACGACTCTAAGGTCGTTCAAAATGGCAACATGGTGGAGATTGGCTCAGTTTATTTGAAACAAGACCACTAGAGGATATTCTAGCAGACATAGCCGAGGGCTGGTCCAATACGCAGCGCGCTATTGGCAGGGTTAGAGCTGGTGTAGCCACTGAGGTTAACTATGTTCTGTAGGTGATAAAGACTATAAGACGAAAACGCTTGAAACAAAGTAATTATCTATATAGCCAGATAAGCCCAGCCGCCAGGCCAGAAATAGCTCCAACTATATATGCAATAAGTCCGAGCGTCAGCCACCACGTCCTAGTTAGTTCTCCAGCTATTGCGGCTAATTTATCGCGCTCCCAATGTACACTGGCAAGTTGTGCCTTGCTCCTGTCAATGATTATCTGGGCTATGGCCCCAGTTCTGTAATAGTTAACTGCAACCGAGATAGTTCCCATAATTTGGCATACGGCAGCAACGACTAAAAGTATCGCTATGGTTAAGTTACTCGTGAGCATATTCGTAGAATACTAGATAAATGACGCGATTTACACACTGGTTTATGTTTGGCTACCAACCTGCGGGCGCAAGTATTTGTCGTAATATTGTTCGTAGGGCATGGTCGGGGTGGTTTTCAGATAACCACCTACCATGCGGCTTGATACAAAAGTATAAAATTTTTTGCTTGAACTAATAAATCTCCAGTCCTTGTCCCGATGTGGGCTTTCGGTGACCAAGGTTTGCGGCGTAACTGTATGTACTACAAGGCCGGCACGGTTGATACTGACGTTGAATGTTAAGCCCTCTTGGAACCTGAGTGCGTTTATAACCCTCAATATTCGTTTTTGGTTAAAGGCGCTGTTCTTGTCACCCACAATACTAAAACTGGCCTCAAAACCGTAGTGAGGTATCCGAACGCTCATGGTTTGCCCGAATAGGTACATAGGATACTTTGTTTGCAGTCTCTTTGCCTCGGTATGAGCAGCCTGGCATAAGACGGCAAGCCGCTTGCTCAGGTCGTCATAGGAGTTGCTAGGGTCAATCTCTCCGTCGCCCCCGATTGTAAGGTGGACATTCACAGTTGGTAGTTGTTGAGTGGTTGCGTTATGCAGGTGCAGCCGATACAGCTTAATGGGAACTTGCACCAGTGCTACTAGCGCACCTATGTAATCTTTAAGGTCCCATAGTACTCTAATCGCTCCCCAGATACTGTCCCAACCACCGCCAAGCTGTGTTTTAGTATTTCCAGCCCTTACTTTCAGACCGGAGGCTTTTAAGCTGGCAACTGTTTCTTTGGTGAGCCGAGCGTCTAAATCCCACCTATCAATCAGCGCATGGTTACGCACAAAATCCGTCAGAACTGTACAGGTTGCTTGTTCAAGTGTGGGACCGCCCTTTTTGCCATTGCTCCTAAGTAATTCCATAATATGAGTGTACCGCATTTACCGACCCTATATAATTAAGTTATGCCCGGACCATTACACCACTACTTGCCAGCAGGTTTCATTGGCAGGTTTTCAGCCGACACGACTGGACCCTTACGAGTGCGTCCCGTATTTGTATTGGAGGCGGGCAAGGACAACGCGGCGGTCACTAAGGCCGAGAGCATAGGCTATGAAAAGGACCTATACACACTGTATGGTGCCGTAAATAACCAAGCACCAAGTGCTGTAGACGACGTTTGGGCTTTATACGAGCAAAGGCTTGGCCCCGCACTAGACGAGCTGGCAAAGCCGGGACAAAAAACAATTAGCGCCAATACTTGGCTTAGGGTCCTCGTGCCTTTTGTCGCCGGGCTATTCATACGCGGCCCTGAGTTTGGTAAACGCTATGAGGCGCGGCCTGTTCTTAAATCTGTGTATGGCTCCGCCGGATTTGCAACACCAGAGTGGTGCAGCGACAATACAAACAACTCACGCCTCATTGAGTTTCAGCGATTATTGGCGCCGGTAATGGCGGCCCGCTGGGTAGTCATGCACACCAAAGGCTCGCACCCGGTAATAACCAATGAGTTAGGTTATACAATATTCCAACCGCCAGACGGCAGTGACCCTGGCATTGCTATACCTATTGGTCCAAACGCTATACTCGGCATAATTCGCACATGGCCCAAGTATGGCCGGTTAGTTATGCAAGACGGTGGTACAGGTCAATGGCGAGCGCTCATTGAACACCGCACGCTTACCGAGAACGACCAGATAAACTTCAACGAGGCTATGGCAAACATTGCCAGTGGTTTTATTGCCGGTCCTGACGTGGCCAGTTTAGAGCCGCACAAGGACACACTTGCCCACGAGCAACTGAAAGCAGAGTTTGTTGAGGCTTTTTGGCCTACCCCGCTTATCAGGGTTGCACACGAGTTTGAGTGGTACAGAGCCGTAACGGCGATTAGTAAAAAGTCGAGCAGTTTAACCCAAGCCGCCCTGCAAAACCTGGATTGGAACGTTATTGCAAAAGACTGGGCGCCAGGGGTAATTATGCCTACAAACTTGAAAGATTTTCCCTCAGGCATGTTGTTGCAAAAGGATATGATTGCACTGGCTATGACCGAAGTGCCGGGCTTTACTGACGGTACCGCCAATTCGCCATACATCATTAGACCACAAGCCAAAAGTTAAGTTTTAATTCGCGTTTTAGCATGTTTGCAATTATTTAACTTTATTGTAACTCGGCGTATTTAACAGGGGCGGGGTACCCCCTTTTATATAGAAAATATAGCCTCCGCTGTATAATCACCAAATTTTTGGGCGCAGGTCCGCCGACGTTTTTTTGAACGTTCAACACCTAGCACTAATTTACGAGAAACTATATACTGAGAACTGTCTAAAACCAGTATCAATTCGACGCATTTTTGCGTGTTTATGCCAAAAAATGGGCGACTCACGTAAAAGTATTCGGCGTAAGCTGGTACTGGTTTTAGACGACCTGTGGGTCGTCCTTTTTTATAGACCCCCACATAACAAGCGACTGAAAGGGGTCAACATGGGCTTATTTGATAAAGCAAAAGAGGCATACAAACAACACCAAGACGAAAAAGCGCGACTAGCCGCCGCTGAGGAGGCTAGGAAACAAAAAATACTCAATGGCGAGTTGGTACCCCTCACAGTAACAACCAACCTACAGCCTAACGAGGTGGCATATTTAGAGCTTACAGCTCGGCGCATGGCCTCAGTTGATAGTGTTATTCAAGAAACCGTAGGAAAAAGTAAAAAGAAACACGTTGTAGGACGAGCTGTGGTTGGCGGCGTGTTGCTCGGCCCACTTGGCGCCTTAGGTGGCGCAGCAACCGCCGGCAGCAAACAAGCCTCAGTTACTACAGAAAAGACGGTTAGCGAAATTAAACTAGTTGATAGTGGCCAGGTCTTATTTACCAATCAGCGGTTTATCTTTTTAGGAAATAACGACAGCGTAATATCGCTACCCTACGCGGAAATAGTCGCGGCCGGTTTTAGTGGCAAGCAAGTAAAGCTCAAATACGCCGGCATGTTAAGCGGTGAGTATTACGAGGTGTTTGGTAACGGTGCTAAAGATACCGAACTTTATTACACAGGCATTACGCAGCACAAAGCTCAGGCAAGCAAGCCGGTCGCCGCCAAAGCATTGCCGGCTCAACAGAGCGTTGCAGACGAGCTGGCTAAACTGGCGAAACTCAAACAAAGCGGCGTTATTACGCAAGCTGAGTTTGATAAACAAAAGACTGAATTGCTTGCCTAGAGGCATCAACCGATTTATGGGGGCAGCAAACCAACCACGAAATAAAGGCAAAAGCCTCATAGCGTTTCCCGCTGACTGCGTGGTTATTGATATTGAAACCACGGGACTGGACGCTCAGTTTGACGAGATTATAGAACTGAGCGCAATTAAGGTCCGCAATGGCCGGCCTACCGAGCAATTTTCTACGTTAGTGAGGCCGCAATATGACGTACCGGAGTTTATAACCGAGCTGACCGGCATAACAAATAGCGCTGTCAAAGACGCGCCGTTGATACATGACGTACTGCCAGCGTACATGACCTTTATGGGTGACGAGGTTGTTGTTGGCCACAACGTAAACTTTGATATTAACTTTTTGTACGACAAGTATTTAGCGCTCACGGCAAAAGAGTTTAGCAACGACTTTGTAGACACGTTGCGCCTGGCACGTTTCCTACTACGCGATATTTATCACCACCGGCTTATTGACCTGGTTAAGTATTACCGGCTCGGCGAGGACGTAGAACATAGAGGGCTTGCAGACGCAGCGGCAGCCTCTAATATACTCATACAGTTGCAGCATACGGCAGTAGTGCAATATGGCACCGTAGAGCAGTTTGGAGAGGACGTTAGGCGCAGGCTAAATCACCCTCACCCCTCACTCTCAGCAAGCAGCATAACAACTGATAGGACTGACTTTGATATTGCCAATCCCTTATATGGACAGCACTGTGTATTCACTGGCGCTTTAGAGCGTATGCTGCGCAAAGAGGCTTTTCAAATGGTTGTTGATTGCGGCGGCTTAGTCCAGGACAACGTTACGAAAGATACCAACTACCTCATTTTGGGGTCGCTTGAATATTCGAGGAATATCAAAGACGGCAAGAGTGCCAAACTCAAAAAAGCCGAGAGCTTAGTCTTAAAAGGCAGCGACCTGACAATCTTATCCGAAAATGTTTTTTACGACATGGCTGAGCCGCAGACTTGACGTAAGCGGCGCCGCGCAAGATACTAGAAACACAACATTAAAAATCCACTGTATCTTTTGTGGCTGTGTAGCGGGACGGACCGCTCAAAAAACGGACAGCAATCACGCATAGGATTTGTAAGTAAACGAGAGACGTACTCGGTATAAAACGGACTTGCTGAGCAGACTAACTGCCATTAGGCTTTTTGCCTGTGGTTTGGGAGCCACCCGTGAGTACCGTTTCTCAACAACAGCAACCCGCAGCAGCGGGCAGTATTGTAAAACTCGTAGAGGTTTTGCAGCAAATAGACACATCAGCGCCAAAGGCCAAAATTAACGAAACATCTATAGACGACAACAATGGCGGCCGGATTATCCTATGACCGATGTAAGATAGTTACATGTATGATGAGCAAGAGCTTGACCTAAAAACACTCAAATACGTCATGTACCTCCGTAAGTCCACCGAGGACGAGGGGCGGCAGATTAGGTCAATCAATGACCAGGAACGGGATTGCGTAGAGCTGGCCAAGCGACTTGGCCTAAATGTCGTTGACGTTATTAAAGAGGAAAAATCCGCAAAGAAACCGAACCACCGACCCGCCTTTAAAGACATGCTAAAGCGCATAAGGTCTAAAGAGTTTGACGCAGTAATTGCATGGCACCCGGACCGCTTGGCTCGCAACATGATTGAGGCTGGCAAGATTATTCACATGCTAGATACGGACGTTATTAAAGATATACGTTTTGTGTCGCACCAATTCTCAAATGACGCTAACGGCAAAATGCTTTTAGGTATGTTATTTGTGTTTAGCAAGCACTACTCCGATGACCTGTCTACCAAGGTTACACGCGGCGTTAGGGGAAACCTGCGAGATTATAAATCAGGCGGTACCCCTAAGCATGGCTATATACGCGACGTAGAGGGTGTTTACCGCAATGACGGCGACAACTTCACAATCATACAAAAGGCGTGGCATATGCGCTTGCAGGGCGTCAATCAGCAAGAGATTTGCGACTACATTAACTCCCAGGGCTACAAAAAGCATATAGCGAGGCGCGGCGGTCATGTTACGTTCAAAATGAACGATAGTACTCTGAGCAATATATTTAAAGATACCTTTTATTTTGGCGAGCTGGTCCAAGCTGGACAGGTGGTTGACTTGGTAGCGGCACCGGTACCATTTGAGCCAATGATTGACCGTGATATGTTTTTCCAGGTTCAAGAGTTGAGCCGGTCCAGGCGTCGTACAAGTAAGCAAAGCCGCAAGCCATATTTGCCACTTCGCTATATGGTATTTTGTGACGTGTGTGATTTTCATAAGCCAATGCAGGTGGGACACTCAACCGGCAGGGACAAAGTATCGCGCCTAAACTATCGCTGTCTTAACAAAGAGTGTCCACGGGCTAAAGGCTTTAGGAGTATTCGCGGTAAGCTGGTATTTGATGAGATTGATAAAGTCATAAAAGAAAAGCTAGCAAGCCTCCCGGACGGCGCCTATGACGAATACCTTAAAGAGATTAAATCTTATAGCGATACCGCGAAAACCAAATTGCGTAGCGAGCTGAACAGGGCAAAAGTTACTAGAGCCGGTTACGAAAAGAGGATTACAGAGTTGTCACCAAGCCTCTCGCGCTTAACCGATGAGGGTGCATTGCGAGCGATTAGTAAACAAATCGGTGAGGCGTCAGAACTTATGCAACAGCAAGAGCAACTTATTGAGCAGTACCAAAAGAGCCTTGACCGTAGTACCTTGCCCGCCATAGACAAAGATGAGTTTAAGGCTACCCTTAAAGAAATGGCAGAAAAGCTAAAGGCGGCCGATGTGGTTCAAAAACATATTATAGTTAGCAATTTGTTTTTGAAACTTTATTTTGACCAACAAAAAATGACGCGGTACTCCTTGAATGAGCCTTTTGCGTCATTAGTTGCGTTGTCGGCGACTACTTCGTTCCAATATGGTGGGGGCGGTTGGAATCGAACCAACTACCAAGTGGTTATGAGCCACCTGCTCTAACCGATGAGCTACGCCCCCTAAAGTTATGCTAAATGCACACCGGTAACAGATGAGAGTATAGCAGATTTTTGTACAAGATATATAATAGAATTCTAGTACAAAATTATGTTTACAAAAATCAAACAATATCAGAAGAATACATCAGACCAGATTTCTAGATTTGGTGACATTCGCTTTACCGGACAAATTATATTTGTCGCTATTGTATTTCTGATTTCATGGAGTGGAGCACGGGCAATTCAGTCAAATTATTCGCTCCAAGAACAAGCCGCTCAACTAAACCAGCAAAACCAATTGTCTAGCTTAGAAAATAACAATATAAGCTTACAAAATCAGTACTACAATAGTAATCAATATGTTGAGCTTTCTGGCCGCCAAAATTTTGGTTTAGCCTATCCGGGAGAGACAGAGCTAATAGTACCAAGTAATGTAGCCGGCCAATATACGACAAACTTACCAGATAAGAACGCTAAGTTAACAAAAAGCCCAGTAAACCAGCCGGGCTATCAGAAAAACTTTGAAGCCTGGGTCGATTTCTTTCTGCATCGTAACGACTTCCAAACCAACTAATGCCCCTGTTAATTACTTGGCAAGTCTTTAATTGTATGCTATAAAGTAATGACGACAAATATATCGCGGGGTGGAGCAGCGGCAGCTCGATTGGCTCATAACCAATAGGTCGCAGGTTCGAGTCCTGCCCCCGCAACCAAGTTATACTTTAGAGTCCTCGAAGGGCTCTTTTTTATGTCTGCCAATCTGTAAAGTACACTAATTTCAGAGGTTCCATAACGGCGATTTTCAGCGTCGTATACTACTCCATTAGGGAATATCATTTTCTGGAACTGTTGCTGTAACTCGAAGTCAGCATCTGCCCACTGGCGGTCTACCTGATCCATGAAAGTAATGGCATACTCAATTTCACCTTCTCGCAGGGCTTGAATGGCCTCTGTGTCCTTTAGTTTAGCTTCTGCATCAAGCTTTCTTATTTCTAAGGCGTCTACAAGCGTATCTTTATCATCTCGACTTATTTCTTCTCTGGTGAACTTCTCAATAGCCTTAAATCTAAGGTCAGCAATATCATTTAACTCAGTTCTTAAGATTTCGACCTCTTTATTTACTCGACCTAACTGATTGTTAGCCTCACGAATCATAACTTCCTTGAACAGCTTAAGCGTACCATCGGTTGGTTTGATGCGCTTGAGCAGGGCTTGGAAGTCTTCATGGGCTAGTCGGGCTGGAATTGTGCGCTCAGAACACTTACCACAGTGGTAACGAGGTGAATGGCCACCATTGCCAGTCTTAGGCGCTGAAGCACGCATATACTTGTTACATTGTGGGCAGCGAATTGTACCTTTAAGAATGTACATCGGATTTTTCTTGAGATGTACTTCTTCTAAGCGCGAATCTTTAGCGTGTAATAGCATCTGATTTCTATTATAGACCTCTTTGGAAATGATGCCTTCGTGCTTACCTTCGACCAGTTCATGGTTGGTGTGGCAATCTTGAATATAGCCAGCATAGGTAGCATTTTTAATCAGGCGATGAATGGAATCTTTACCAATCAACTTACCATTACGGCTTCGTAAGCCAACTTCTTCTGCGTAGCGTGTTAGTTCAGCCTTGCTAATATCTCCAATACTAAAGCGTTCGAGTACCTTCTTGACCTTTGGAGACATAGTATCGTCTTGCTTAATAGATGGTCGTCGTTTGCCCTCACTGTTTTTAACTTTGCAGGAGACATAGCCAACTACTGGCGGATGCTGATAGTAGCCTTGTCGGGCTAAGTTATTCATAACGTCTTTGGTGTATTCGCTCTTATTATGGTTATCGAGCTGTGCCATGCCTAAATGTAGTAGCTGCATAAATTCGCCACCAGGGCTATCATCAAATGCCTCGGTTGCAGAACGGATAGTAATGCCTCTTGGATGGAGCTTACTAAAGATGTCGGCATAAAAGGTCGGAGCATCTCTCGATGCCCGACTCATTTTATACACGACTACGTGATTGATTTTATTACGCTCATGTATAGCGTACTTAATCATTTCCTGTAGGCCTTCACGCTTGGCGTTCTTGGCACTTTTCGCTATATCTTTAAACCACTCAACGATTTCTATATTGCTGGCTTCGGCATACTCACGGATGCGCTGCATCTGGGTTTCAGGGCTGGCATTGTCCTTTTGCTTAATGCTTGATACCCGGATGTAGGCGACTGCTCGTTTTCGTTCTGGGTTTGATTCGTCGATAGTAATCATAATTACTACTCTAATCCCTTATTTGACTTATTAACATATTTCTTTTGTAAAAAAGCTTTTGCAAAGTCTGTCAGGAGTAGGATGACTTCCATTACTTGGTTGTCATCCATGTCCTGAGCCTCTTTGCCTAATAGCTTTCGTGCCTCCTTAACACTGATTATTGGTAGTTCTTTCATGGCGTTAGAACGGCAATTCTTCGATATCTATTACTTCGGCTTTATCGCCAAATGTTTCAGCAATATCCGAATCAGCACCCTCATAGTCAGCAGTGTCTTCATCCTCGTCGGGTATACTGCTGCTTCCTATATTGTTTTCGTCGTCCAACAATAAAGGAAAGATGTGTTTACTCCGCTTGTCTCCAACTGAGGCTTTAGCTTCTTGTATGATGCCAGCCGCTTCAAGTTGGGGAATAATCTGCTTACGCAGATAGTCTTCGTTCAGAGTTCTGCCCGTTACGCTAATGTGAAACTTAATTAAGTCAGCTCGACTAATCCCAAGTTCACCTCGCACAAGCGCAAAATGCTCAACAACAGTACTGTGTTCCTTATCATCCTTATGCTCCTCTACATACGCCACCATTTCGTAATATGCAGGAACGATAAAGTCTTCATAGAAGCTGAGTAGCGCAGGTGATATGCCAAGCTCTAGGCTTCGTGAGAAGTATTCCCACAACTCAAATGCTTGGTCAATATCTGATTGGGTAGCCTTGAAAGTACCATCATCTTGTTTCCTCTGCCACACATTAAGCAAGGCTATGGCTTTTATTAAATCCATGACATGCCCCATATCTCGCATGTGTCTAGGCTTCATAGCTCCGACCATGGCATCAAACCGATTCTCAACTGCTTGTTCATCCGGCACCAAGATATCGTCTACATACTCGTCTCGAATTGCTATGATTCGTTGTATGAGCAACTGCCTACGCTTATCTGATTCAATCATCTTTAGGTATTTGTTTTTATCAGCATGCTTCATGGCCTGTAAATGAACACCCTCACGTAACTTGTCGTCTGTAACTTCAGGGCTAAGTAAAATTGCTCGTGTTGCCTCTTGATCGTCTATTCGCAGGGCAGCAGAGCAGAACACTGACGAGGGAAACCCACGCAAGATAATCTGCTGTGCTCGGTTTTGACCCTTTTTACCTTTGTTCGTTATTAGGTACTCCAATTCACGCTTATCGTGAGAGAGTACCGAACGTAATTTAGCCTGTAACTGTGAGTTTGGCATTTCGTAAAAGATTAAAATCTTTCGCTCGAGGTTTACTGTTATATCGCCACCCTCATCTGGCTCATCGCCTTCCATATAGAAGAACGAAGTTGGGCTTGCACCGCTCAGTTCAATCTTGTCCTCTTCGGGAAACAGGTTGGCAATTTCGGTTGCCATATATGTCTTACCCGATGAACTCGGTGCATTAAAGCTGATGTTGATTTGATTTTCATCTGTATAGGCTGACAACATCGCCAAAAATGTTACGATCTTATTTTCTTTGTCGTGCTTGATGGTTAGGGACAAAATGTCCGCTAACTCATCAAGACTCATCTCCTTAAACGTCTGCTGGCTCATATATCCCAGCTTTCTTAAGTTCACGTACGATTACTGTTCTTTGGTCATCTATCAATTTACATATGTCTGCTTTTAATTTTTCTATGGTCATATCTTCGTCACAGAATCCCTCAGCGTCTTTACCCCAAATGTTAATTGCGCTGTGGCAAGTGTCTTTTATGGGCTTACCATAATATTTCAAGTAATATGTGTAGCCCCATTTGTTGAGAGTCAATCGAATAGACATGTTATTGCTATCCATCCTGTTTAGTATCGTGTACCTTTTCTTTAAATCTTTCACTGTGTTCCTCCATTGGCTTGGGAGCCATTTCTTAATTTATTGGTGGAACTTGCAAGTTCTGTATGAAGTATATGAATAAAAAAGAGGGCTGTGATTCAGCCCCGATTTACTTACGATTTGAACAGATTAAGCGAGTAGTTGTGTTACGATTTCGTCCGATACATTGGCGTGTGGAGAAAATCTCACCTTATCTTTCGTGCTACCAGCAAAAAAGTATGGTTTTAAGTTCTTTTTAAAACCGCATTGACGAGCAAGCTCAGTCATATCTCGCTTTTGAGTGCACATTTGAACGTCTGTTTGGATAATCGTCTTAGTAATAAATGTGTCAGGGTGCTCAGTCATATATCGCATAAAGTGGTATGGGGCATTGTCGGTACGAAGTCGCTTAATAATAACCTCTTCGCCATTCGGCAGATACATAATAACGTCATTGCCAATCATCTTTATCGTGGCTTGCAAGGTTTTCGACGGGCTAATAATGTCGGGGTTATTTAGGGCAAAACCTGGAGTGTCTTCCTGTTTTTTTGGAGTCCAGTCAATATCAGGATTATTAAACTCAAACCTTTCCTCAAGTAATGACCAGTCTTCATCCGGGTGCTGTTCAACCGCATTTACTGGCGAACGCAAAAACACAAAATATCTATGAAATTTTTGCAATGTATCATGGAAATTGGGTAAAAGCGTAACAAGGGCTACGACTTCCTCTCTTGGAAATTCCTCACCGTGGTGCATATCAGTGTAATGCACTACTTCGATACACTTGTAGTCAGCTCTTGTTGAGAGTACAACTAATGCGTCATAAGCTTCTTTATAGTACAGGTTGTTTTGTGCAATAAGTGTCGATGAGACTTCAATAGTATCGTTAGACATATACTCTGCTTTCACTTTTATACCAGAAAGCATCATGTGAATTGCCTCAGCACTAATCATAATGATAATTATCCTACAGATGTCGTGTCTTACCAAGCACACTGTCAAAACAATATAGGTTCAGCCTGTATACCTCTATCACAAAAGAATATATAATTGCTTGCAAGTGGTTCTACCACCCATGACCTAAACCATCCGTAAGGTTGGCATGGTTGCCTAATCCATACAGAACAAACAGCTCGTCGTCAGAGCACTGTTCTGTATGGTCATAGTCCGAAAGGATTATGGGTGGCCTTCGGGTCATCGCTGGCGGCGAGCTTTTTGATTGCCGCCTAATATCAACTAAATCCATACAGAGGAGACAGCAATGTCAAAAGACAAAAGCGGCAACTGGTTCAGACGCCATAAAATATTAACCGTAATACTGGGCATTATTGTCCTAGTCGTAATCGTTAAGGCTACGGGTGGTAGCAAGCCTTCGACTACGGCCAGTAATAAAAGTACGTCAAACACTCAAACTAAAACCCCAACCCTAGCGAAGATTGGTCAGGCAGCAGACGATGGCAAGTTTGAGTTTACGGTTGCTAGCGTTAAATGTGGTCAACCAAGCGTTAGCGATAGCTCAGGCTACGTTACAAAATCAGCGCAAGGCCAATACTGTTTAATGACTGTGAGCGTCAAGAACATTGGCGATAAGCAACAGCTATTCTCAGAGAGCGACCAAAAGCTTCTAAATGCCACAAGCCAACAGTACTCACCTGATACTACGGCTACGCTCTACAACGACAACAATACTGATGCTTTCTTAAGTGAAATCAATCCAGGCAACACCGTTACAGGTGTTCTCGTCTATGACATCCCAAAAGACCAAACACCAATTACAGCTGAACTGCATGACAGCTCGCTTAGTAACGGCGTAAAAGTAAATCTTCAGTAACAAATAATTGCTCACACTAAATTGCTCTAGGCCAGTCGTAGCCTAGAGCTTTTTATTTTATTCAGTTCATCACTCACAAACCCAAGAGCGACCAACTTCAGAATGACAAAAATTATTGTATGGGTATATGTGCGCCTCCTAGATGACTGAATGCTACTTTCCCTGAAGCTAGCCTAGCCCTTTCTGAAGCCATCTAACGCCCCCAATCGGCATTGTTGTATAAATACTCATCTGACTTTGTAACAGGGGTTAGAAGCCCTCTGAGATGATAGTTGAAATCAATATGTCTTTTACATTGAAATTGGGATAGATTTACCCTGTTATGAACGTACACGAAATGACCATCGAGCAACTACTAAACGTTGAGGTAGCGTCTGTTGAGTTTGGTCGCCAACTCGCAGAGGAAATCCTCCAAGAACAACTGACCATACACCGACAAATGATAGGCCTTTACGACAATGCGAAGTGGCAAAAGTTAAGTGATAGGCACTATGACCTACGGAAGATTAGGCGCGCTGTCCTACATCTCACTGGCAAAATGGCTATTGAGCAAAAAAGAACAGTGAAGCGATAGTAACTCCAGAAAGATTCTTTCGTAAAATGCTATAAATAGAGTTGTACATGTTCTGGGACTTTGTTATAACTATACATATAATTATGGTTAAGGTTAAATGAGCAAATCTAGAGTAATAGTCGAAACAAATCCTGCTGTAAGAAAAGACTTGGAGGCGATACTTCAGGAGAGGGGTATTACCCTAACGCAATGGTTCTCTGAAAAGATCTCTGAAGATAGTATACAGCCTGAGACACAAGATGAAACCGAAGAAGTGGACACAAGCAAGGTTAAGTCGGAAGAAATATTAAGCGCAATCAAAAACGTTGATTGGTCGTTCACCGACGACAATACAAGTCATACCACACACTCGATTCATCCATATCCTGCTAAATTTATTCCCCAAATCCCTCATAAGTTAATTCAATTGTTATCCGTAAAGGGTGATCGTGTATGGGACCCATTTGGAGGGAGCGGCACTACTGCACTCGAAGCTCTGCGTCTAGGACGTGATGCTATCAGCACTGATATTAATCCAGTAGCTACGCTTGTAGGTAGAGCAAAGACTTCTAGCCTATCTCAGGAAGATGAAGAAGAGCTGGATCAGTTCATAGCCAAACTGGAGCTACTCTGCTCTAACACCGATAACTTAGAGCGCATCATAGGTGAGTCCCAACAAATGTATGAAAAACTCGTACCCGATATTCCTAACCTTGAAAAATGGTTCGCTCCAATAGCAACTCAAGAGCTTGCTTTCATAAAAGCAGAGATCAATAAGCTAAAGAGTCCGTCAGTTAAGATCTTGGCTACAGCGGCATTTTCGAAAATTATCACACGAGTTTCAAATCAAGATAGCGAAACGCGTTACGTAAGCAAGCCAAAATCTATTGAGCGAGGTTATGCGATAAAAATTTATAGATCAGAACTAAAGTCTATCTACAGTAAAGCCCGACAGCTTTCTAAACTATTACAATTCCGTACTGCCGAGTTCGTAACTTCTAATTTGGTAAAGGAGAATCCTGTTGAGGCTGAATCCGTAGATTTAGTAATAACTTCACCACCCTATCCCAATGCCACTGATTATCATCTGTACCACAGGTTCAGAATATATTGGCTAGGCAGCAGGCCTCAGGAAATGGCGATTGGAGAAATTGGTTCGCATCTGCGTCATCAAAGGAATGAGAAGGGTATAGAAGAATACTTACAGGAGATGGCAATCTGTTTAGAAAAGGTTTATGCCTCATTGAAGCATGGCAAATACGCAGTATTTGTAATTGGTGATTCTATGTTCAAAACCATAGAGTATAAAACAGCAGAGCTTGTAGGCGAGTTGGCTAACGAGGCTGGCTTTGAAGTAGTAGGCATAGTCAAAAGGCCCGTCCATGCAACAAAGAGATCTTTCATCGGCGCTGCAAGACGACTAAGAGAAGAAAAGCTGTTGATATTACGCAAGGCCCCCGAGAGCCAAAAAGTTGAGCTAATTAAGCCGCCTTATAAACTGTGGCCCTATGAAGAAGTTATTCGTGACATTGAAAATGAAGTGCTACTTGGTAAGACCCCAAGCCTTCATAACATCAAACGTCTCACATTTACACATCATTTTAAGATAGGCGACAGTCCGAAGGAACCAACATGGCAAGCCATAGTTGAAAACGGAGATGCAGCATCTCCAGGTGCGAGAAAAGATCCAAAATATGTAACTCACGGGCTTCACGCTTACAAAGGAAAGTTTTACCCCCAATTAGCCAAAAGCTTGATTAATGTTTCAGGAATTAAACAAGGAAGTACGATCCTAGACCCTTTTGGTGGAAGTGGTACCGTGCTGCTTGAATCATATCTCAACGGGTTTAATGGGATTGGGATGGACCTAAACCCGTTAGCCGTGAAGATTGCGCGGGCCAAATCGGGTATCATACAGGTCGAGCCAAAAGTTTTCGATGGAACGGTTTCAAAACTACTCACTCAGCTAGAGTCGCGTCAAACAGGCCAAGAAATTTTAGCTGTGTATGAAGACCGTATCGATGAAATTCTCTCGTGGTTTCCTAGGTCGGTAGCTATTAAATTAGCGCACATACTCAATCTGATTAAGGACACTCCTGATCCAGCAATTCGTGACTTCTTAGAGGTATGCTTGAGTAGTATAGTGCGAGAGGTATCTCAGCAAGAGCCAAGAGACTTAAGAATTCGACGAAGAAGTACGCCTATCGATGACGCTGATGTTTTTGCCCTTTACAGAGCAAAGGTTATCGAGCAGAGAGATCGTATCTTAAAGTTTCACGCGCACTCCCATAAGAGATCGGGTCCGTTTGGTAGTGTGAGTGCTAATCTCTTGGATTGCCGTGAGTTAGAGTCTTATGGAAAAGCGGGCATAGCCGAAGGCAGCGTAGATGCAATAGTAACCAGCCCCCCTTATGCCACTGCTCTGCCATATATTGATACTGATCGACTAAGTATCCTGTTGCTATTTGGTTTGAAGCCTAGAGTGAGAAATGAGGTTGAAGAAAGCCTTATCGGGGCTCGAGAAATTAAAACCGCAGACAGAAATGGGCTCAATGACCAAATAGAAGAATTAAACTTTTCTGAGATTAAGTCCGAATACGCTAAAAACATTATCAAAGAGGTTTACGTATTAAATAGAGACGGCGACGTTGGTTTTAGGCGTAAAAATATGGGCTCTCTCTTGTACAGGTATTTCAACGATATGAGTAAGGCCATCAAAAACCTTGACTACGTTTTGAAGCCGGGCGGCCAAGCATTCTTCGTGATAGGTAATAATAAAACGCTTGCTGGCAAAAAAGATATCGTGATCGACAGTGCTAAATTTATTGTAGAAGCAGCGCACAGCATAGGGTGGAAAACTAAAAATATTATCCCTATCACTGTGACTCAGGAAAATCGCCTTCACAACAAAAATGGTATTACTGAAAACGATATTATCTGGATGCAAAAATAACTTAAAGCCAACCGAACAATCGTGGCTGAGCATTACCCCCTGATGGCATTTGTTGATTACATGACGCCAAATAGCTTTCATATTGCACACTACCGGGAACATAAATATCTAGTATGTAGTCCTTGTCGACTTCTTCCGGTCGACTCATAACAAGTATCGAGAAGGGTGGTGTGGCCTGGACAATCTCTTGTGGTACGGTAATGCGAATTTCTGATTTAGCCTCGTAAAAAACAGTATTCAACCCGTAGTCCTCAATGTTTATAGAACTTACGCCTGCAGTATCAAAAAGATTGATATCTACTACTGGGTCAGGATCGCGCTGAGGATACGATGGATTACTAGGGATTTTCGAGGTAGTCCTGCCGATAAAAGGGAAATCAAAAAATGCCCTGTTCTGGTCAACAGCTAATTTACTCAGAAATACTTCACCATTTTGATGAGGTGAAATTTGGATTACTAACCCCTCGGTTGATGCCGCCACCAGTGATACGCGCTCTTGCTCAACTTGTGGTTGTGCTTCAGCTTGCCGTGAAGGAGTAAGGGTTGACTTAGGTAGTGCGCTGGGTGGAACGATTTTAATACGCGGAAAATCAATGACAGTTTTTTCTGTTTCACCTTGCTGCTCATTAGCTGCTTTTTTGGCTATAGCTCTTGATGTGCGCATAGCTTTTTCGCTGACAATCATCCCCGATGCCACTAGCTGGCTCAGTAATTGCTCATCTAGCGCTTTCGAAAAAGTCAGCGTACTGTCCCATATGTCGTGGGCTTTATCAAGTAACTCTTGGTCCTCTTCATGCGTGAAGTCCAAACAAACATTTGTCTCTGAATTGCTTTCTATTCCACCGACGGTCAGATTGTTGGATCCAATATACAGTCGTGAAATATCGGCGCCTTCAAAGTGATATATCTTTGGATGGAATGTGGGATTAAACGCACCTGCTTGCACATGAGCTATATAGATATTAGTAAAACGGCTCATAGAGAACTCAAGTGCCTCTATGCTCGTGCCTTTTTCGTCTATGCCAAAAATGGCTTCAATCTGTTTTCCCTGATCAGTCCAGCTTTTTAGTTTTTCCTCGAGCCTCAGCAAAGGCCCTACCTTTGCAAAGGCTACTATTAAGCGAAACTTGGTGTATGTATCTGCATCTAAACAATCCTGAAGGCCTGACAGCAATCGAGACTGACCCGTGGGCTGATCAATGGGTGATTGAATGGTAATTTTAGACATTAACTTTTGCTTCCCGTTCTTTTTAATAGTCTAACAGTATTTTAGCATTGCTTTTATAGGGGGTATAATTATATGCACTTCGTACCTTTTCAGACCAGCAGTACGTGCCCACAAATCGGGCTAGCTGATGGAGATTAGGCCGTCACCTTACCTCCTCCTCGACAGAGCATACTGTGCTTTGTCGGGGGAGAGGTTTTAAAAGGTCGGTCTTCTCTCTTACATCAACTAACCAAGGAAAGGAACTAGTACAATGGCGAAACCCAAACCTACTGTTCACTACCGAAGGGCTGATAAAGGTACTTACACCACGCCTCAGTATGCTGCAACGCATCCTAAGACTACGGTGAAAGAAACCGATAAGCCCAAAGGAGCTACCAAGAAGTAATTCTTAGGTAGTTAGTACGTTGCTGCTGGTCTGTAAGAGTAAGAAGCAAACTTATGCTGCTAGTTAAGGGTATAATCGAGTCATTAAGATGAGTTACATATACGATGCCTGACTCTCCACCAGTAGTAGAAGATCGAGCTCTACAGATAAATTATTTCCCATATTTAAATATGGTAGATACGCCAGAAATTGATTTCCCGGACCTTCATGTCAAAGTCTGGAATTACGATCTCAAAGCGAATGATTACATTGAAGACCCTGCTGTTAAATCGCAGATCGATCTAATAATTCGAGCAAATGTTGGTCGATGGTACGAAGTAAAGGACATAGCTATTATTAGTATTGGCAATATAGACTGGCGTCCATTTACTGCCGAGGAATTAGAAATATGCAGAGAAGTGAGGTTACTGCTGTTCATTCGGACAATCGCTAGAACTGCAACAATAGAGAGAAATCCCAATCTCCACCACTCTCTGTATACAACCGAAAACTTTACGCTAATGACTCAGAATTTTAGCGTTAGCAACACAGTGATGGGTATAACAAGTGGGTTCATAAAAAGAGCAACGGACTATGGATTCAATATGGCTGAGATTAAATTCCAAAGACCAGATCACGTACCAGCTCCTATGCAATTTATAGGTGATCACCGGCTATTAGACGATCTACTGCGATTAAGGAAGTGCCAGAAAAAGCTTTATAGAAGGCTCTTACGTGCTATCGAAGCTTTATCGCAAGCTTACTCTAACGATGCAGGGTTAAGTATGTCATCAAGAATTCCTATAATTGCGAGCGCATATGAGTCTCTTTTTGACCTCCAAGAACAGAGTCAGCGCAAGATCCTTAAAGATTACTTTAAGAACAACATCGCCCCTACGTATAGGAGAAAATACAGGTATTCAAGCCAGCGCCCTATCAATAACAGATATCCTAGAGGCTTTGATTGGGAGGTGGAAGATATAAGTGTAATGTGGGTAGATAAGTTCTACACCCTTAGAAATAAAATTATTCATGGGACACCTACGAAGAGTTCCGAATACAGCTTTAGAGGAAAGCAAGACCACTTTGACATAGCGGTAATATTTTTTATCTATGGTTTAAAGAAGATCATGCCATCAAAACCTCAGGTGCCGAATACGATTGACGAGGTTCACTGGAAGATTCCGCAACAGCGTAATGATGACTGGCCAGTCTATGAGGGATTCGTATACGAAGATCTAGATATGTTTCGAGGGATAAGGTGGAGTTAGCTTAGCCTAGACCAAGCCACCCTGTAATACGGTTACACTTTCATTAACAATGCTGCACCAAATGTTAGAATTCTGGCCCGAAAGGGCGTTTGTCTATGCTTCAAACTCCAGATGACATGAATTAACACCTGCAAGGCGGAACTTAAATCTTTCATTAGAAAGCTGCAAGATACTTAACTGTAAAGCGATCCGCTGTGGTTTATAGTAGAGCGTGCTAACTAAATGGCTAGGAGGCTAACACATGATCGCAAGAATTTTGTACATCATCGTAGGATTTATAGAGTTAGTAATCGGGTTGCGTTTCGTATTCCTGCTCATTGGGGCAAACCCTTCTAGCCAGTTTGTAAACTGGATTTATGGCTGGAGTAACACATTCGTGGCACCGTTTGCCGGTATATTCGGCCAGCACGCGACGGTTACCGCTGCCGGCCAAGGTGTTGTAGCCCAGAGCATCTTTGATTGGACTGCCCTTATCGCACTCGTAGTCTACGGCCTCATCGGAGGCTTTGTCGCCCGCATGACGGTGCACCATACCCCCCACTCATACTAGATTAGAAGAAACAGGGATTAAAGCTAAGACTTGGAAATCACTTGGTGTTATGTACCCTGCTAATGGATTACTGAGTGAAGAAAACCATGTCTACCTTGACCCTCGATGATATTATTGCCCTGTCGAAGCTGTAGTGTAGCTACGTAGTAAGGTTATACTTTCGTTAACAATGCTGCACCAATATGACACTTAGAAAAGCTCCCTTGATCGGGAGTTTTTTGTTTATTGATCAGAACGACGGTTTCAACCTAGTCCGGTGAGGTCGACCAAATCGGACTGAATTAGGTCGTTTTCTTGATTGAAACTTGGGTTATAACCCAACGTAACCGATGAAGCTGCACCAATAATATAATATGCTTAAGCTGTCAACTAATGACCTGGCGGTCTATACTAATCGTATGGATATCAGCATAGCTATAAACAGGCAGTACAAGAGTTTTAAAAATCCTCTTACGACAAGTGACCTAAATAACTTTGTAGTACTTACTGGAATGAACGGCACTGGAAAATCTCAACTGCTACAAATCATAGAGCGTAGGAGCTATATAGACAGATACAATCCACCTGCTACGGCAGCAGTGACTATCGGCGGTGAAGCAGTCGACCAAGCAGACATTTTAGGAATATTTAATTGGGATATGCCTCCGGCACCTGCGGGTGGTATGTCTGAAGTTCAGAGCTACTCACAACAGATACATTCGACGGTTGTTAATATATGGGGCAATGCTGAAATACCAGAGAATATCTATAGTCGTGGGCAAGCTGAGGAACTTAGACGAATTGCCCAAGAGCTACAGCAAGCTGGCTATGACCAGAACACTAATCAGCCAAGTATTGATACGGTTATTGGTATGTTGTCTGCCAATTTTGCAAACAAGAGCGCACAGATAATCAATGAACGCCTAGCCACAATTATTTATAGGTGGCACTTTAGGTCTGTCATGGATCATAAGTCGTTTAATCGAGAAAGTAACCCAATACGTATATTCAATAGGCTATGTAAAGAGTTTGAAACAGGCTACAAGCTACCTCATTTAACAGACCCAGAAACTACATATTTTCCCCAACTTGTAAATCCAACTGGTGATAAGGTTAATTGGAATGAGCTTTCGTCGGGCGAGCAGGTCATATTTCGAATAATATGCTGGCTTTTCTACTATCACGTCGATAAAAATTTATACCCAAAGTTGCTGTTGTTAGACGAGCCAGACGCTCATCTAACACCCAAAATGATACACAAACTTATTATAAATCTTCAGAGTGTTTTGGTGGACAAGATGGGCATAGCCGTAATAATGACCACGCATAGCCCAAACACCGTCGCGCTGTGTAACGAGCAGGCACTTTACGAGCTTAAGGTGAGTAGAAGTGTCCATAGAATAGAAAAGATTACACAACGAGAGGCACTTACCACCTTCTCTGAAGGGCTACTTTTTGTGCAAGAGGATACTAGGCTTGTCTTTGTTGAAGGTAAAGATGATATACCATTTTATACGAAGTTATACCAAGCTGCATTCGCTCGACATGAACTTGAAACTATACCTAGTCTGAAATTCATCGCTGCAAGCAACGCAAGACCCGACCATGGAGGGTGTACTCAAGTGCTAGCAATGGTTCCTAGGTTTGCTGGTTCAAGTATTGAAAACCTTGTCCATGGACTGATCGATAACGATAACAGTAATTCACCTCAGCAAAATATAGCAGTCCTCGATAGATACTCCATTGAAAGTTACTTGTATGATCCGTTAATTATTGCCACTAACCTTTTGATTCACGATAAACACAGGGGCGTCATTAGTTGCTTAGACCATCTATCAGTTGGTGAGTATGAAAAGCTTCTATCTGACGCAGAATTACTGCAAACTGCAGTAGATGAGGTCGTGGCGACATTAAAAGCTAATAATAGCGAAGTGATAACAAATAGCGGTTTTAGCTCTCGGCCCATTGATGTAAAATGGCTCGTTAAAAACAAAAAACAATTTGCGACATACACCTTGCCAGAATGGTTTATTAAGCTTAAGAAAGCAGACCTGACCACGAAAGTAATACACTCTAACGCTAGCCCCTTCAAACATATACAGCCACGTGACCAGTATCTTGCGTTAGAAACTATTGGCGCAGTCCCGGAAGATATTTACGAAAAGTTCCAAAGAATACAAGGCTAAACATAATTGCCAGAGCTTGGTTTAATAAGCCCACTCTTTTTACTGCCTTAGAAAGGTTATACTTTCATGAACAATGCTGCACCATAACCACTTTGACCCCTGTTAATTTATTACTTACCAAATGGGCTTGTTTACGGCCCTATCTATAACCTGTGCATAACTGCTTGCTATTTATATAACGCTTAAGTTATCTTTAACTTAATATATAAAAATATAAAATATCTAGATTAAATATCAAAATACATAAAAACAAAAAGAAAAGAATTATGAATATACTAAAAAAACTAAGAAGAGATAGTAATGGCT